>BNJT01000571.1_pt1 | contig 152456 bp, 222 predicted proteins | sample 8540491 | NCBI WGS metagenome assembly BNJT01 (sample SAMD00202455, study PRJDB9452) | human saliva metagenome | host: Homo sapiens
TAGAGAAATGCTTAATGCTTGCTTGACTTTTGTAGCAAGCACAGTAAGTGTACGGACACTTACAAAAAAATTGATGAATCAGCCCTTTGGGATCTGCATTCCCAATTATTAATCTAAAATTTGTATTCCATAGAATTTGCAAATTTTACTAACATAAGCATAACCGGAACTTCAACCAATACACCAACTATAGTTGCCAGCGTTGCCCCAGAGGACAACCCAAAAAGTGAAATTGCTACTGCTACTGCCAATTCAAAGAAATTAGATGCTCCTATCATACCACAAGGTGCGACTATAGAATATGGTAATTTAGCGTAATACGCCATAACAAAAAGTTATCCCAAAAAAATAAATAAAGTCTACAAAAACAAGTGGTATTGCTATTAAGAAAATATTTAATGGTTGATTGATAATTTTCTCACCTTGGAATGAAAAAATGATGATCAATGTAAGCAAAAGTCCTGCTATAGTATATTTATCAAATCATTACTTGCTACTTGTACTAGAGTATATGCACTATCACCTTTGGTTAATTTACTCCATACAAAAAAACCATTGCGGTACATGGAGTCGCACCCAACAATACTGCTCCTGCTAAATACTCCAAAGCTAATTCTTTTGCTGATAAAGCCTTTATAAATAATAAAGAAAAAAATAAACTTGCAATTAAATACATAGTAAATGGTTTTTATAATCCAGTTAACAAACCACGTTATAAAAAGTCCCTTTGGATTCTTACCTATATCTTTAACACTATTAAAATCAATCTTTAACATCATTGGATAAATCATAATCCAAAGTAAGATGGTCGTTGGAATTGATACATTATTAAACTCTAGTTTCCCCATTCCTTGACTTCTTCTAATAAATCAAGCACCTTTCTTTCAATTTCTTCTATGACTTTTATAAATTCTTCATCTGGCTTTCCTGTTGGATCATCAAGCCCCCAATCAGCCTTTTTATAGTTAAACGGAAGAACCGGACAAACTACATTACACCCCATTGTTATTAGATACTCCACCTCTTGAGTTTTTTATAATCTCTACACATTCATCCGGATTTAGAACCTTACCATAACTTACAACCTTATTATCAATCACAAGTGCAGGGGTAGTCATAACACTCATAGATGCAATAACAGAGAAATCTCTTATATGTTTTATTTCTTCATTAACATCCAGTCTAGTTAAAGCTTCTTTAACATTGTTCTCTAAAGCATTACATTTAGAACATCCTGAGCCCTAAAACATAGATTCCTTTTTTTCTTCAATCTTGCTTTCTCCTTGCTCTGATACTTGATTACAACAAGCTTTTTTTCTTAAATAACATTTTTTTATTCCTCCTTAGATAAATAGATTTTTGTAACACATTAAAAAAATATCCTACTATTATAATTCCTATAGTGGTTATGGTGATGAACACATATAGAAGCTTTGGTTTAATAGCCTTTCTCAACATAATCATAGATGGCAAGCTTAGTGTAGTTACTCCCATCATAAAGGCTAAAACAGTTCCAAGCATTGCTCCTTTAGAAAGTAGTGCTTCTGCAATTGGTATAGTACCAAAAATATCAGCATACATTGGCACACCTACTAATGTTCCTAAAATCACACCAAATGGATTGTTCCCTCCCAGTACCTTTTCTATTAATACTTCCGGTATCCAGTTGTGAATAATTGCTCCAATTCCAACACCAACCAAGATATATGGAAACACTTTTTTAAAGGTTTCTACTACTGCATTCTTCGCAAATATTACTCTCTCTCTTTTTCCAATTTGTGCAACTTCAAGCTCAATTCCTTTTGGTGAATTCATGATAAAATCTTCAACTTCATTTTCCAGCCCAAGCTTTTCAATTATCATTCCTCCAACAACGGCGATCAAAAGTCCAAATAAAACATAGACTATTGCAACTTTGGCTCCAAATATGGTCATAAGAAGTACCAAAGACCCAAGATCGACCATAGGTGATGAAATTAAAAAACTAAAAGTAACTCCTAATGGAAGTCCGGCTGATGTAAAACCTATAAAGAGTGGAATAGATGAGCAAGAGCAAAATGGAGTAACTGTGCCTAAAAGTGCAGACATAATATTCGCCCAAATCCCCCTAAACTTTGATAATATTTTTTTACTTCGTTCAGGTGGAAAATAACTTTGAATATACGAAATAATAAAAATCAAAAGTACATAATAAGATACCGATTTTAATCACGTCATAAATGAAAAAAATTGTACAGATGCACCCCATTTACCGGTTACATCAATATTTAATAGTTTTTAATACATATCCTATTAAATCATTAAGCCACTTCATCCCTAAAAATCTGATTTTTGAATAAATTTTCCTATCGACAAAAATCATTAAATCATCTCCTATACATCAAATATTTTTTTGATATGTTGTTTGTTTTTTTAGTCATCCAAACTCGGATGACCAGTTTTTTTATTTTTAGATATTCATTTAATAATTGTATGACTTCATCAATTCCATTGTCTTTAATGCTATAATGTGTCCATTTACCATCTTGCCTTGCATTTATTAATCCTGTATCTGTTAATATCTTCATATGATAGGATAATCCGGATTGTGATAAATCAAGTTTGTCTAGGAGTACGCAAGCACATTTTTTTCTTCATCTTTGATTATATCAATTATTTTTTTAGTCTTTTTAGAATCGCATAAAAGCCTTAAATACCTTAGCATTCTCTTCATAATTTTTTTCATTATTAACCCTCATATCAAATATTTTTGATGTATTTATTGTATACCAAATAAAACCGGTTGTCAACATCAAATCAAAAAAATATTTGATGTATTTTTAAAATTTTCAGAAATCATCTATAAATTTATATTTGTGCATAAGTAGCCTTGCTTACAGCACTTGTCAAATCAAGCTCATCCAGCTTAATTTCAACATCTATATGCTTATCGACATCAAATTTGGACAATAGTGCTACCGCCTCCGCAGTTCGCCGTTTCCGTTCTGTCTGCGTGCTTCGCACTTGACAATCACGGACGGCTATTGCATGGTGGTTTGTAATGCTCTCGCTTCCCTTACGGTCGCGACAGCATAACAACCGCCTCACAATTAACTGTGTTTGGGAACATGTCTACTCCCGACACATTTTTTTCCATTCTGTATCCTGCGGCTTCCATTATTTTTAAGATCTCTTACAAAAAGATGTAGGTTTGCAGGATATGTACACTATTTTCTTTGCACCGAATTCCAGTATCTTTGGAAGTGCTTTTGGATGTATACCGTCTCTTGGAGGATCAAGTATAATGATGTCAGGGTTAAAACCTAATGTATCCACAACTTTTAATACATCCCCTGCTATAAATTCACAGTTATCAAGACCGTTTTTCTTTGCATTTTCTATAGCGGCTTCTACAGCCTCCTCTACAATTTCCACACCATAAACCTTTTCCGACTCGGACGCAAGAAGCTGCGCAATAGTTCCTGTACCGGAATACAGATCGAATACAGATTTCCCGGCCGTATCTCCAAGATACTTTCCTGCAACATTGTATAAAACCTCTGCTCCCTTGGAATTGGTCTGGAAAAATGAAAACGGTGTTATCTTAAAATCCAGACCGTTTAATCTCTCTGTAATATAGTCCTTACCGTGTAATAGAGTTGTACCTTGATTGAGTACCGCATCGGCATATGAATCATTCTTTGTATGTAAGATTCCTCCGATACTTCCGTTTAAAATCCCCTTATCAGTCTCTGCCTTTATATAATCCGCCCATTCTTTTATAAGTTTTGCTTCTTCAACACCAAGTACTGAAGGATTCGGCAATGTATTAGGATCCTCTACAAAACCGAAACTGCTTGTAGTTACCAATGAGACTAAAATCTCTCCTGTGTACTCGCTTCTTCTGATAAGCAAATGTCTTAAAAAACCTATATGGCTGTTTTTATGAAAGTATGATACTTTTCTCTCCTTAAAAAAGTTTAAAGTAAGCTCAAGTATCTTGGTAAAATCACTGTCTACTATCTTACAATCAAGTACATTCACTATATCATAGTGGCTTCCCTTCTTGTGCATACCCAGTGCCAGATCACCGTCTTTTCTTTCATCACCGAATGAAAACTCCATCTTATTTCTGTATGCCAGATACTTTGGTGAAGGTATAACTCCCTCCCACTCAAAATCCTTATCTGTTGCACCTTCCATAAGCGCTTTTAACTGGTCGTTTTTTAATTTAAGCTGATTATCATAGCTTATGGTCTGATAAGTACAGCCTCCACATACCTCATAATGTATGCATGGACTTTCATTATCCTCTAATTTTGATTTCTCAACTATGTTTAAAACTCTTCCCTCGAGCTTTCCTTTTCTCTTTTTTGTAATTGCAAACTCTACGGTTTGACCTAAAATACCTTTCTTTATAAGTACCTTTTCACCTTCATAATTTATATATGAACTGTCCGGAAACTGACTTTCTGTAATCGTACCCTTTAAAAATATCGCCTTTTTTTCATTATCACCTCATAAAGATAAGGCGACCTCAAGGGCCGCCATCATATCATGTTATTTCTTATTCTTCTGTTTCATCATCAAAGTCATAGTCAAAATCATCATCAAAGTCTTCTTCGAAGTCTTCAAGATAATCAGGTGTGAAGAATTTATATACTGCAAAAGCAATACCTGCTACAGCGACTGATTGCACCTGATAATAGCCAAAAACCCATATGATGGTATTTTTTTCTTCTTCTCATCTTCTTCTCTCTTTGCCAAAAAGACTGTTAAGTCTTGATGCATTAACTAATTCTTCCATTCTAGAACTTAAATTATTAAATTTATCCATAACCATACCTCTCTTTTAAAGATATATTTTTGTGTAAAAAGTCAGGCAAAAATGCTTAACTACTCAATTAATTGATTCTATCATATTTTTAACCAGCTTGGCAAACCCTGCATACATCTTTTTAATTCCAAATTTCTCAAAATTTACTTTGACTTCAAAATCTCTGTCTCCGTCAACTATTTCAAGAACTTTGCCTGTTCCAAACTTTATATGCTTTACAGTATCACCTACAGCATAGTCAAGACTCTGCGCTTTTTCAACTTTAAACTGCTTTCCGAAACTAAGAGTCTTCTCAAAATTATTATTGGTTTTGGCTTTTTACTCTCCCAAGGCAATGCTTCGCCAAAACTGGCGCTTCTTTCTGTATACCTTTTTTTCGGTATCAAGAACATGTTTATTTAAAAGTTCCCTCGGGATTTCACTTACAAATCTTGATATCAGAGAATACCTTGTTTCTCCGTTAACCATTCTCTGCTTAGCCGAAGTAAGTATAAGATTTTTCTTTGCTCTTGTTATACCTACATAAGCAAGTCTTCTCTCTTCTTCCAAATCCTCTCTTGAATTTGAGCTCATAGCACTTGGAAAGAGCCCTTCTTCCATACCCGCAAGATATACAGTATCAAACTCCAAACCCTTAGCACCATGTAAAGTCATAAGTGTTATCCTGTCGGCATTTTCATCCATCCTGTCAATATCTGCAACCAAAGATACATCTTCAAGGAATAGTGAAAGTTCTCCGTCCTCATATTCTCCCGACTTGTTTATAAGTTCCTCGATATTTTCTTTTCTGCTCTCTCCTTCTATCTCACCCTCCTCATAGAGGCTTTCAATATATCCGGTCTCCTCAAGCAGCTCTTCAATCAGATTTGCAATATTTGCCTTTTGTGCTACCTTCTCTCTAAACTCCTCAATCATTGTAATAAAACTTTTGATTTTATCACTTGCCTTACCTACTCCGGCCATTTCGCTTATACTCATGGCATCATATAAACTTATATTGTTTTCATTGGCATACTCACTTACCTTTGCAATAGAGGTAGCCCCTATTCCTCTTTTCGGCACATTGATAATCCTAAGCAAAGCAATATCATCATTTCCATTGGCAATAGTCTTTAGATATGCAAGCACATCCTTTATTTCTTTTCTTTGATAGAAGTTTACACCGCCCACAAGTTGATATGGAATACCAAGAGTTACACAACGCTCCTCCAAAAGTCTCGACTGAGCATTTGTTCTGTAAAGCACTGCAAAGTCTTTGAAATTATCCCTTGCTCTGTCTCTGATATCCTTTATTATATTGTCAGCCTCTTCATTCGCAGTTTGGAATTGGCGAAGTTCTATATTTTCTCCGCTTTCTCCCTCTGTCCAAAGGCTTTTATCTTTTCTTCCTCTGTTATTTTTTATAACCGCATTGGCCGCATCAAGTATATTTCCTGTGGAACGGTAGTTTTGTTCAAGCTTTATTACCTTTACATTTTCAAACCTATCCTCAAAACTCAGAATATTCTCTATATTAGCCCCTCTAAACTTATATATACTCTGGTCATCATCGCCAACTACACATATATTTCCATATTTTTGTGCAAGTAAATAAATAAGCCTAAACTGTGCCGTATTGGTATCTTGATACTCATCCACCATTATATATCTGAATCTGTCCTGATAATAATCAAGTACTTCAGGACATTTTTCAAAAAGCTCCACACTTCTGCATATCAAATCATCAAAATCCAGAGCATTATTCTTTTTTAGAGTACTTTGATATATTTCATATAGTCTTGCTACACCCTTTTCATATGAATCCACAGCCGACTTCATATATTCAGAAGGTGACATCAACTCATTCTTACAGTTGGATATTATATTTAGTACTGCTCTTTCCTTGTATACTTTTTGTGTTTATATCATTCTCTTTGAAAAATCTTTTTTTCATTAGAGTTTTTTTGATCATCACTGTCATATATTGTAAAAGCTGTTGTCAAAAGCCTATTTTATCTATAAATCTTCGAAGGAATCTCATACAGCTTGAGTGAAATGTCATTACCCAAACAAAATTTCCCTCTTCACCCTATAAGCTTACCTATTCTTTCCTTCATTTCCTTGGCGGCTTTATTTGTAAAGGTGATTGCCATAATATTATAAGGATCTACATGTTTTTCCTCTATCAAATATGCAATCCTGTGCATAAGCACACCGGTTTTTCCGGAACCTGCTCCCGCCAAAAAGCAAAAAGTGGACCTTCTGTAGTAAAAACCGCCTGTTTTTTTGTTTATCATTTAATTTATCATATATAGTAGACATAATACCTCTAAAAGTTTTCTTTATTTCATTTTAGACCAAAACATATGTTCTTGCAAGCCTTATACAAATTCTTCTCTAATCCTTTTATTTATATAATTGAGTACCCTTTTCTTATCCGCACTCCACATAGGTTCAATAAGAAGTTTTTTTATCTCCGTCTCCGGTCATTCTATGTATAATTGTACTCTCCGGAAGTATTTTTTTAAACAATTTATAAGTACCTCAGTATATTCTTCAAGGCTCATTATTTTTAAACGGGTGATTTTTCATATTCCTTTGCAAGTCTTGTTCCTTTTTAATATATGCAGTCCCATGTATCTTTATACCGTCTATCTTTTTTTCTGAAAGATACTTGGCTGTGTTATACATATCCTCTTTACTTTCACCCGGCAAACCCAAGAATCATATGTACTATTACTTCAAAAATTTCTTTTCTTCAGCTCATCATATGTCTTTTTCAAATACATCCAGTGTATATCCTCTGTTAAATGCCCTTTGCTGTATTTTTCATTTATTGTCTGTAGTCCAAGCTCTATCCAAAACCGGCTTAATCTTATTTAAATCTTTTCAAGAGAATTCAACATATCCTCACTGAAAGCAATCCGGTCTTGTTGCAATTGATAGTGCCACTATTTCATCTTTTTGTATGGCCTGTTCAAACAAACCGATTAGTCTCTTTGTATCACCGTAAGTATTTGAAAATGATTGAAAATAAGCAATATATTTTCTGTCACTCTCCTTTATGGAGCCCGGTATCTTAGCAGAAATAAAAGTCTTTGCTTTTTCAATTTGTTTTTTTATATCATCGGCACTTACTGCAAATTCACCTGAACCTTTTTCAGAGCAAAAACTACAGCCACCCACCCCAACCTTTCCGTCGCGGTTGGGACAGGTGGCTCCTGTAGTCAGTGCCAATCTGTACACTTTTGTTCCAAATTTTTCTTTACAATAATCCGATATTGTTCTTATCATAATCCCGCTTCCCTCCCTCACACAAACAGTCAGTAATTGGTAATAACAGTTATCTATAACAATACACTTGTACACTATCGGGGCATAACTATAAACAAATGCTTGCCCAAGGCTCCGATATGTATGCAAACGCACATTTTTTTACTCGCCCTGAATATGCTACCGTCTAAAAAAATATTATTCTATAAGTTCAGTAGTCCAGTTTGTTTCCTGAATCTTTATTATCTATAAGTCTGATTTCTTTTGCTGTCTCATCAGTCTCTTTTTGCCAAGCTTTTAACATCTATCACAGAAAGAATCTTTATCTCAGTACTTCTTGCTCTGTCTGTATTACTGCTTCCCTACATAAACTATATCTCTGTATGCACTTGACTTTTAACTACCAAAGCGTCCTTTCTGGCAAGCAATTCAGTAATAGACTTTCCGTCAACCGTTGTTTCACAATTTGTCTTATTGATAGTCGCTATCAAATACTCAAGTCTGTCTAATGCAGGCATCAAGCTCCTTTTTTTCAAATCCTTAGGATCTCTCTGTAGGCTTTTTCACCTTCCTGCACCAATACATTTCTGTTTCACTCTGGCCTTCAAATCCTCAATCTTTTTAATATTAAGATCCGCTCTTTCCTGTAATGCTACCGCTAATTTCATATAACTCCCTTCACATCCTATTCTTTCTTTCTCTTTAATTTGAATCACTATTGACATCAGTATAAAACATATACCCGACAAAAAAATCCTCAGACTCATATGTTCTCCAAGGAATATTACTCCAAGTAAAATACTGCTCACCGGCTCTATAGTGCTAAGAAGTGCCGCCGTCTGAGCTCCGCACATAGGTGCACCGATCTGAAATGTAGCAAGTGCCAATGTAGATATAACTGCCGCCATAAATACACTCATCCCTATAGCTGTTGCATCCATTTGAAATCTGAACTTACCTGATACAAGCATTACGATTGCAATCTCTATTGCAAGTAAAAATGAAAGCCATGCAGACATTTTTAATTACAGGTATCTTACCGGCTTTTCCATGTGTCAATACTAATATGTATATGGCATATCCCACACCTGAGGCAAGTGCCATAACCATTCCCAAGATATTTATATTTCCGTAAGGTTGATAAAATACTCCGATACCTATTGCACAGAATAATAAACATAACAGCTTTATCTTACTTATTTTCTTCCTGAAAATCAATAACTCAAGTAAAATAACAGCTGCAGGATAAGAAAAATGCAATGTGGACGCTAAACCTGATGATATATAACTGTATGATAAAAAAATAACAGTATACACATAATAACTTCGGGAACAGACAAAATAAATATTGATATAAACTCATCCTTAGTTAACCATATACTCTGTCCCATTAACATATAAATAGTCGCAAATACCGTTCCGCTTATCAAAAACCTAAGCACAAGCAAACTGTATGCATCGCCACCGTGAGCATATATGATTTTTTTGCAAAAAGGTTGCAGTCCGAAGAAAAAAATCCGGACAGTAATAAGTATACTTTCACCCTTTATACGAATTTTTCTTTTTCCATAATTCCCCCTCAAATCCGATATTAATTTTCATTATACAATATTGCTTTCAAAAAAATTCATCTATAATCATATATCCATTGATTTTTCCATCCAGATAAGCTTCCGTCATCATCTCATCTTCATTATACACAAGTTTAAGTGAGAAAAAGTCTTTTCGCTCTTCCAAGAGTTTCAGAAAAATTTTATCACCTTCCCATAAATTTAGGTTCAATACTTCTTTTTTATCTATCCATTTTAGTACACCTTCATTACATTCAATAGGCTCTCCCACTACATTTCTTCCCACAAAAAGGTGCATATACTCTATAACTTCTTCACCTTTTTTTGCCGTAAACAAAGGTGACAATACCTCTAAAATCAAAGTCACAAAGCTCAAATCCTGTCTCTTCCCTTACCTCTCTGATAAGGCAATCTTCAGGACTCTCCAGTTCTTCAAAATGTCCGCCTACACCAATCCACTTATCTTTATTTATATCATTTTTCTTGCTTACTCTATGTAACATAAGGTATTTATCATCTCTCTCAATATAACATAGCGTGCAGAGCTTAATTTTTCTCATCTTTGTCCTTTCTGTTTCCATTTTTATCAAATCTTTTTCTGAGTGATATTTCTGTCGGAATAACCGGTATAAGCATTACGGCCATCTGAACATAGCATATTATCATGCCTGCAAATCCTACAGTGTCTTTGTCCCTTCCGATAACAAAAAACAATGGAATTATACTTATTAACCCCAATACAATGCCAAATCTAAACCAAAGCTTACCAAAAAATCTCTGTGCATACTCCCAGGTTTCTTCATTTCTCATAGACATTACGGTCCTGTATCCGAATGCAAACTTACTTCTTGCTATTTTGGGAGGCTTTTTTTCAAAGCTATGTCCAAAAGAGATCATAGTAATTGGAATAAGCAAATTCATTACCAGCATAAAAAAATCCAAAAATTCATAAGTCAACCTACCCTTAAATATTATAGTTTAATACACGCAAAACAAAGAAAAATAGTCTAAAAAAATTTTTCACTATCCTTCTTCCTTATGCTATAATATTAACATATATATTTTTATACTTAAAGCTATAATATATTTATTTTTTTATGTAGTTTTTTTAGCTATAAGAATACAATTCGTAATCATACAAGTGAAAGGAATCAGCTCATGAAGCTTATGCATCTATCCGATTTACACCTTGGAAAACGTGTAAATGAATTTTCAATGCTGGAAGACCAGACCTATATCCTAAATAAAATCATTCACATTATAGATGAGGAACAACCAAGCGGTATAATACTTGCCGGTGATATCTATGATAAGTCTATTCCTCCTGCCGAGGCGGTGGAGCTTTTTGATGATTTTCTCTATAAACTGTCACAGAGAGAACTAAATGTTTTTATAATAAGCGGCAATCATGATTCTGCCGAGCGTATTGCATTCGGTTCCAGACTGTTTGATAAAGCAGGTATACATCTGTCTCCGGTTTATAACGGCAATATTTCTCCAATTGAACTTTCTGATGATTTTGGAAAGATAAATATATACATGTTGCCTTTTATAAAGCCTGTTCATGTTAGAAGATATTTCCCGGATGAAGAAATATCTTCATATACAGATGCAATGTCAATCGTAATAAATAATATGCATATAGATACCGATGCCAGAAATATCCTTGTTACACATCAGTTTGTTACAGGCTCTTCACGTACAGAATCAGAAGATATTTCCGTTGGCGGTAGTGATAATGTAGATGCAAGCGTTTTTAAAGACTTTGATTATGTGGCACTTGGACATATTCACCGTTCGCAAAGCTGTGGAAGTGAGTATATAAGATATTGTGGTACACCGCTAAAGTACTCATTCTCAGAAGCAAATGATACCAAGAGTATAACTGTAATTGATATAAAAGAAAAAGGAAATATAAAACTTGATTTCATTCCTCTCACACCGCTTCGTGATATGGTGGAAATAAAAGGTAAATATAATGAAATTATGCTTAAAGATTTTTATGAAGGCAGTACTTTAAGAAATGACTACCTTCATATCACATTGACTGACGAAGATGATATACAGGATGTTATAACAAAACTTCGTGTGGTTTACAAAAATATAATGAAGCTTGATTATGACAATCAAAGAACAAGAAACAGTGCCGAGATAAACCTTATAAATGATATGGAATCAAAGTCGCCTCTTGAATTGTTTGATATATTCTATGAGTCAAGAAACGGTCAACATTTAAATGATATACAAAAAGATTTTTATGAAAAAAATATTATTGAAGATATTTGGAGGGATAAATAATGAGACCTATAAAATTAACAGTTTCTGCATTTGGACCTTATGCCGGCAAAACGGAATTTGACTTTGATAAGCTCGGTACAGGCGACCTTTATCTTATAACCGGTGATACAGGCGCCGGTAAAACAACTATATTTGATGCTATTACCTATGCTCTTTACGGGGATCCAAGCGGTAATAACAGGGAAGTTTCCATGTTTCGCTCAAAGTATGCAAGCGATGAAACACCTACATTTGTGAAACTTATCTTCAATTATAAGGGAAAGAACTATACCATCAAAAGAAATCCGGAATATGAAAGAGCTGCACAACGAGGATCAGGGCTTACAAAGCAGACTGCAGGCTGTGGAGCTTATTCTTCCCGATGGAAAACCAATCACCAAAACCAGAGAGGTTGATAAGGAAATAAACAATATCATAGGTATTAACAGAGATCAGTTCTGTCAAATAGCAATGATTGCACAGGGAGATTTCCTAAAACTTTTAATAGCACCTACTAAAGACCGAATAGAAATATTCAGACATATCTTTAAAACAAAACTTTATTCTGATTTACAGGATAGATTAAAGTCCGAATTATCTGTACTTAATAACGATTGCTCAAAAATCAAGCAAAGCATATCACAGTATATAGCCGGAATAAACTGTTCCAACTCTTCGCTTTTGTCCCTTGATATTACAAAGGCAAAAAAAGGTGATTTACCCACAGATGAATGTATCTTACTCATTGAAAAATTGATAGCTGAAGATACCTTAACTGAAGAAAAGGCTGACAATTCTATAACTGAAATAGAAAAGCAACTTGATGTACTAAAGATAAATATTGAGCGTGGTGAAGAGTTCGTTAAAAGCCAAGCAAGCATTTGAACAAAAATAAAGCTAGGATTTTTAAAGTTGACTGAAGAGAAATCTTCTCTTACTAATGCATTGGAAGAAGAAAATAAAAAAACATCTGTTCAGGAAGAACTTACCAAAGCGTCTGCCACAATACAGGCACAACTACCTGACTATGATGAGTTGGATCAAAAGGAATCCAAATTAAAAGACAATGCTTTAAATATTGAAAAAAATAAAGCAAAGACTCACAAAAAAACACTTAAAGATATTGAGGATTTACAGGCTGAAATAGAACACTTAACTGAGGAAGCAAAAGCTCTGCAAAAAAATCCGGTGAACAAAAAGATTTTATTTGAAAATCAAAAGACAACTCATTTGGAAAGTCTTTCAAAGCTTGAAGCTCTTTTTAAAAAGTATGGAAGAACTGAAAAAAAGTTTCTGCAAATTATAAAGAAGCAAAGAAAATATTTGAAGAAAAAAAGCTCATGGCAAGTGAGCTTGACGCATCATTTAGAGTAAAGTACAATCTTTACCTTGATTCTCAGGCAGGCCTTTTGGCAGAAAACCTTGTCGATGATATGCCTTGTCCTGTATGTGGCTCACTCTCACATCCTAAAAAGGCAATCAAACCTACACAAGTGCCAAAAAAAGATGAACTTGATATTCTTCAGTCCAAAGTTTCAAAATGCAAATGATGAAGCAAATACAGTCAGTCAGAAAGTAGGAAACTTAAAAAGGTGTGCTTGATGAAAAGAAAGATACTACAGTAAACTCAATTAAAGAGTTACTTGGAGATATTGACATGAACAATGCCACCGATATTACAAAAGGATAAAATAAGTGAGCTTAAGACTAATATAAAGGAACTTGAAGAAAATATTGAAATAGCAAAGAAAAAAACAGCTCCAGAAAAGATGCTATTGAAAATAAACTTCCTCAGTTACGCACAAAGAAGGATGAGTTACAAAACAGTATTGTTGATATAAACAATACTATAAGTACTTTGAATCCGAGAATAAATCACTTAATTCAAGAATCATTGATTTAAAAAGAAAAAGCTGGTATTCTCTTCAAAACTTGAAGCATCCAAGGAAATTCAAAAAAAATGAAGATATAATTTCGAAAATCAAAAAAAGATATAGAACTGGCCACAAAGAGTTTAAATGAATGTAGTGAAAATCTTGCCTCCGCAGTTGCAAGGAATGATGTACTCTTAAAGCAAATGGAGGGCAAGCAGGAAGTTGACCTTGAAGCCGAAAAAAATCAAGCTAAATGAGCTTGAATCAAACAGAATTCAGCTTAGAAAAAAACAAGGAATCTATCCATAGCCGAATTGTAAATAATAAGTCAAACTGTAACAATATAAAGCTAAAATCTTCTGAGCTTATAGATATTGAAAAAAAATATACATGGGTAAAGGCTCTGTCAGATACTGCAAACGGTAATATCACCGGAAAGGATAAAATAATGCTTGAAACATATATTCAAATGCATTATTTTGACAGAATAATTTCCAGAGCCAACACCAGGCTTATGATAATGACCGGTGGACAATATGACCTTGTTCGAAGAGAAGAAGCCCTTAGTAAGGTTGGTCAAAGCGGCCTTGACCTTGATGTAATAGACCACTACAACGGTACTACCAGAAGTGTAAAATCACTCTCGGGCGGTGAATCATTTAAAGCGTCTTTGGCTCTGGCACTTGGACTTTCTGATGAAATTCAATCATCTGCCGGCGGTATACAGCTTGATACTATGTTTATTGACGAGGGCTTCGGCTCACTTGATGAAGACTCCCTCGCTCAGGCAATGAATGCCCTTACCTCACTTGCAAGCAGCAATAAGCTTATCGGCATCATCTCCCATGTGGGTGAACTAAAGCAAAAAATAGACAAACAAATTATTGTTAAAAAAGATAAGACCGGCGGAAGCAGGGCTGAGATTATAATATAGAAAAATAGGTACTGCAAAATCGTTGTAAATCAGATTTTACAGTACCTTTTTCAGATCCTATTATAAACTCAGTTTTTAAATTCATCCATCAAATTATACTTTTTGAGTAATTCATTTCTATATTCCTTATTAGTATTGGCTTTAAGTATCTTCTCCAAATCACCTTCCTTTACCAATATTTCATTCAGTTTACTTATGATATCTGCACCTTTTTCAATGCCTTTCTCAATGCCTTTTTCAATACCCTTTTCAATACCTTTTGCCTCTACTCTATCAAGTACTTCACACATAGTCACTCTCTCCTTTCCGTTTAAATCATTTATAGTTTCCTCAAATCTTTTTATCGCCTGTCATTACGACCATCAACATTAACAATTCTTCTACATGATCAATTACAGTTTTATCAGGTATATAGTCCTTATTCACTCTCATTTGATACAGGTAGTCAGCCAGTATTTTAAAATCACTTTTAAACAAGTCTATCTTTTCTCTATCTAAATATGCTATCTCGAAAAGATTTATCTTAAAATCATTAACATAAGGTTTTATATTTTCGTCTATGTCAAGTATTTCAAACAGTGTTTTGGGATATTCCCACTTTCTGTCAAATCCAAGATATAATACTAAAGTAATTACAGGATATTTTATTTCATTCCTGTTTTCTCTCCTACTTTGTTTTGCATACTCTGCACCATCATATCCATAGACTCTAAATGGCATTAGCTTATCAGGTCCTGTTTGATTTTTCCAATCCCAAAAATGCCATATTCATTTTACTATTATGCCAATATTTTTGCAACATCTCTGTCCTGAGTTCTGACTCTTCCGTCCACTTTTAAGCACACTCATTGGTAAAGCATCAGTAAGGTTACTCTCATCAACTATCATCTCACCGTTAAATAAAAGTACATTTAAAATATCTGCGAATACGTCATTATAGTTTTTCCAACATTTTTTGAGTTACATCTTTTTCTCTCATGTCTCCTCCCTATTATAACAAAAATTAAAATTACTATCTATTCCATTGGGGATTAATATTGTTTGGTTTTAGAATTTTAAGAAAATTTAGAAATCTAAGTCATGTAAGATATATAATATATTATCCTCTCCATATAATCAAGTGTTTTTTAATAAATTCAATACTTTTTGATACCTGTCATTGAATAGAACTAAGGTTATGGAGTGATCTTTACCTCATACAGGGCAGATATATAGTAATAATGGGTGCACCAAATAAAACGTCATCACTATTCGTTCTAAATGGCCTCGATGTGTACCCATCCCTATATGGCAGCTCACCTCTCATGTCCAACAGGATTATCCTCCTTACGGTGGGTCCTCACTTCCTTCGTTCTGCCTGTCCATAACCAGGGTGCCAGCTTAGCTATTCATCAGGGTCATGCCCTTTGGAGAAAATTCCTGCCGGCTACCAGCTCATTCTTTGTACTTTCATCACTGATCCAAACACTACGATTACAGCACCTTTCGGTGGACGCTTCCTATAATCATTATGGTTGTTCTTTATTGCTCGGTTATGCAGCCTTTAACTGCTCTCCCGGACGTCGAATATCTTTCAACATCTTTGATGCATCATAACTGATTCCCTTGGTAAGGATCACATGGAATACTCTTATCAGCTTACATGCTACTGCTATCAGCGACTGCATCTTTTTCAATGGATTCTTTTCCCTGGTGGTATAATATCTGTGGATTTCTTTGAATTCTTCATTCTTTCCCACCACCGATATCGCTGCCTCAAAAAGTAGATATCTGAGACGCTTGCGTCCTCTTTTGCTTATCTTTGTTTTTCCGTCGTGCTTACCGGAACTATCTGCCACCAGTTCCAATCCTGCAAGTTTCTGAAGTTCTTTCGTGCTATCAAAGCGCGTGATATCACCAACTTCTGCTATGAAACCAGCTACGGTTGTTATTCCTATACCTTTTATTTCAAGCAGCTTATCCGCATACCTGACCTGTTGGCACAGTTCTTTGATCAGGTCATTGACCCGTTCAAGGCGTTTTGTCTGGAGTTCATAATCCTCTATCAGATCCTGTATCTCCATCCGAGCTTCTGTAAGACCTGCTTTTAATCCTATGCTTTTCATGGCTGCATTCAGAATCAGTATAGCCTTCTTATGCCCATTTCCTCGGAGTTTAGCGTCTTTCCATATCTTTATGATACCTTCCACTCCTAGTCTTACTATCTCCTCAAGAGTTGGTGCCTGCTTTAACACCAGCAGACCTCCCTTGGCATCTATGTGTGTATAAATCCCCTTATATTCCGGGAAATACACTGCAACCCACTTCTGCAGACGGTTCTTCGCCCTTGTCTGTTCTTCTACAAGCACAAACCGGCGGTTTGACGCATTCCGCAGTTCTGCATATACACCTGTCGGCATATATGAATAAAAATATCGTCCATCCCTTACAAGCCCTGCAATAACACGAGGATCTTTTCTGTCATTTTTAGATGGACTATTGTCATCTAATTCTTTGGTCTTATGCACATGGTGCGGATTTACCATCACAAACTTTATGTTCTTTTCACCCATGAACTGCCCAAGATCAAACCAGTAGTGACCGGTTGGCTCTATTCCTACCAGTGCCTCTTTAAGTTCATTTTTCTGCATCAGTTCCACAACAGAATTGTAAAAGCTGTTGAATCCCTCCATAGAGTTTGAAAACGCTACAGGCTTTCTGGTAAGTTCTATGCCTCTCCAGTTAAAAAGCTCTGAAATAATGCTTTTCACTGCCAACATCAATGCCGACAATCATTGTTGTTTCTTTTACTTGTTCAATCTTCTTATTTTGTGTAGAATTCATTTGTAGATACCTTCCTTATTCCGCTCATTTGCTAACTGGCCGGTCAGCAATGACAGTTTAACTTAGGTATCTATTTTTGTAAAATCATTTACTTTCTACACTTTGAATTATACAGGAAGCTATATATTAAAGTACTGATCCAAAACTCAATATTATTTTTATTAAATATTATGAATTAAAATATATAAAAATAGACCGCCACACAAAGTGTAACGGTCTATTCAACTAATCATACTGTATCAATTGTATTTTTTAGGCTTCCGCCATCCTCCTTAATGTATCACCGGTTATCCTGTATGTGGTCCAGTCCGACATCGGTTCGGCACCAAGAGACAGATAAAAATCAATGCTTGGCTTATTCCAGTCAAGGCACCACCACTCAAGTCTGCCACAACCTCTATCTACCGCGATGGAGGCCAGCTTATTTAATAAAGCCTTGCCATATCCTCTTCCTCTAAACTCCGGCAGTACAAAAAGATCCTCAAGATATATTCCGGCTCTGCCTAAGAATGTAGAAAAGTTGTGAAAGAAAAGTGCAAACCCGACTTCCTTTTCATTCTCCATTACAAAAACAACTTCCGCTTTCTGCTTATCAAAAATCCACTCTTCTAAAATCTTCTCATCAGCAACCACTTCATCAAGCATTTTCTCATATGATGCCAGTTCCTTTATAAAATAAAGTATTAAAGCAGTATCTTCTCTTTTTGCAAATCTAAAATTCATATTTCCCCCTAATAAAACATAGCTATTTTTATATTTCCTATAATATACTCCAATTTTTTTCATTGCTAAAAAAACATAATCACCGGCAACTAAGGCATAACTGAATCCGTCTTCAGTCCATGTGGCTACAGACCAATTTTTCTTTATTCCCTCTTAGATTTACGTCCTTCCCGGCAATACTCTCAGTGATATTCAAGCTGTAAACATTGCTGTCGTCGCTTATATCATCAGTTCCCCTTGATTTCCTTATATAAAATCCGGTTTTTTTGTCTGTCACTTGATAAATATCTTACCTCTATAACATTACCATCAATAACATTTACCAACAGATTAGTGTACTCCCCGACACTGTCAGGTACTTTTATATCAAAACCCACTATTTCAGATGCTTCCTGCAATGAATTCACTTCCTGATAGGGACTCGCTACTGCGGCACTTTCTATATCATTTTTTTGATTTAACTTAAAAATAAAGCTTGTTCCCACAACAAGTACAAGGCAGGTCGCTATAGTGGCATATTTCAAAAAGAAAGATAAATTTATAATCTTCTTTTTTTAGATTTATTTTTTTCATAAAACTCAAGAGCTTCTTCCACATACCTATCATCAATATCGTTCAATGCACTCAAAAAGCTTTCTTGCGCCCTCACTTTTTTTCATCTGATATAACCTGCACTTTCCAGCTGTTCTTTCAATATTTTCCTGGAACGCGACAGACTCATCTTTATCTTACTCTCTCCACATTCCATATTTTTTGCTATATCACTGATACTGTCACCAAACCAATACCTTCTCATGAAGATATTCCTTGCTTCATATTTCATATTTTCCAGAAATCTATTGAGACAATCTGTAATATCACTGTCTTTGATATCACTCTCATCGCCCAAAGTTTCAGCCAACTCATCAAGTAATAATAGAATTTCTCCACCACCTCTTTTTTCCGCATGCATAGCATCATATCTGTCCAATGAAATATTCCTTGTTATCTTTGACAGAAATGCTGACAATATATTTGGCTTCTGTGGAGGTATGGAATTCCACGCCTTCATATATGTGTCATTCTCACATTCCAATGCATCCTCCATATTTTTTAATATGCCCATAGCTACTGAGATCAGCAGTCTGCCATACTTATTTTTTGTCTCTACAATAGCATCTTCAAGCCTTTGAAAATACATATCTATTATCTGTCGGTCTTCCATAATAACCCCATAAATTTAATTATTGATTTCCTACATTCTCCAAAGACATATCAATATCATATATATCATCAATCATAGCCACACTGTCTGTTTTTGTAATATATACCATTGAAAGACTTGTTAAAGGCTCTACTGAGGTAATTGTTATCTTTGTAAGTACAGCATATGAATTATCCTTATAACCTATATATGCAATAGGCTCATATTCCGCACCGGTCAAGCCATCAAGTGCTTTATCAAATGCAGCCTTGACCTCTTTATTTTCTTCCATAAAAGGATTCATATAATTGTACTCCCAGCCTTCTTTGCCTTCTAAAAGTTTAAGACTTCCTGTAATCTCAGCGTTTCCTTCCAAGTCCTCATATATATTTACAATCACATACTCAGGTTTGGCATCAGGTACTGCCATTTCCGCTCTGCAAAGATAAGAATAATTTGTTCCTGCAACAATTTGTGATCCAAGTACTGCCATCACAGTATATGAATAGCCTACCAGGCCTTCGGTTGCTTTATCAAAAAGCTGACATAGCATTTATATTCTCACTTGGTTCAAACTTTGAATTTATTGCCCATCCTCCTGTCAGATTAGCACTCTCCTCTGTTTCTTCAGATTCTTTAGTTTCAGTAGACTCCTGTGACTCTATAATTGTCTGAGTTTCTGCGGTTTCTTTAGCATCTGTGTGATTTTTTTCTTCCACTACATCCCATAATTGAAACCGCACATAATATTCCAAGTGTAACAGTAAATAATTTTTCTCATTTTTTTATCCTAAAATTAAACTTTATTCTGTGATTATCTCACTCAATTATATAGACGGAAAATAATATCATAAAGTCACATTTTAAATTTTATTTTTTTAATTTTATTTTTTTCCACCCCTGAATTTACCGGTAGCAAACTCACTAAGATCCTCATTTTTTTCATTGCTTTTTTTCAAGCGACCTTTGGTAACATCTGTGGTGTCACTGCAAAAACAAGGGATACCCTGAGTGACAATTTTTTTCCTGCCATATTTGCATCATAAAAAGGCTTTCCGTCATCAGATATCGCAAGCAAACAGATAACAATTACACCGTCTTCCTTCATCTGTGTCAATCTTCTGAGAAGTCCTGCACGGTTTCCGCCCTCTTCAAGGTCTGAAATCAAAAAGAAAATCGTCTTCTTCGGGTTCTCTATATATTTAGTGCAATACTTTATTGATTTTTCAATATCTGTTCCACCCCCGAGTGTAAATCCGAAAAGTAAATCAATAGGGTCCTCGCATTTTTCACTTAAGTCCACGATATTGGTGTCAAAAGCCACAACCTTAGTCTTTATAGCACTCATACTTGCCAGGATACAGCTCATTATAGATGAATATATTACCGACTCTCCCATAGAACCGCTTTGATCAATATCCAAAATAACAGTATATTTATTGGCGGCAGTTGTTGCGCTTCTCTCAAAGAAATAATACTTTTTGAGGGATTATCTTCTTTAACTTTGTATTGTAGTCTTTTATACCCTTTCTTATCGTAGTCTGAAAATCAAGTGCTGATGCGGAAGGAATAGGAGAATGTAATTTTCTGTTTATACTTGCCGTAACTGCCCTTTTTAAATCCGTTTCAAGCAAAGCATTTATCTGTTCCACTATTTTTCTTATAAACTCTCTTGCATTTTCCTTACTCTGCTTCGGTATCTGATCCTTTAGGGTAAGTATCATACTTGCCATATGCATATCCGGCTCTATATTTTCAAGAAGCTCAGGTTCAAATATCAGCTGCTTTAAGCCGCATCTTTCCATAGCATCGGACTGAATTATCTTTACAATGTCCTTATCAAAAAGTGTTCTCACATCCCCAAGCCATCTGCTTATCTGCGGACTTGATGCGCCTTTTTCCGGCTCCTCCTCCGAAGCCGAATTTCATATCCCTGTTATAGATGGCATCAAGTGCCGTATCCATCATAAGATCTTCCTGACTCAAATCCGGTCCGTCTCCCATGCCTTCCATTCTTTTTTGTGCTTCAGAACCAAGTATCAGTCTCCATCGCCTCAGTCTGTCATTTGTATCCATTTATATCTCCTAAAAGTCTCCAAAATCAAAGTCTTCGAGAATCTCCGTGTCCACTTCCTTTATCTCAGAGTTTATTATTTCACTTACTTCCTGAGCATTGAGTCCCCATATTTCACCAAGATTTTTCGGCAATCATATCTTTTTCCTTAGCGCTGTACTCTACAAAAGCTCTTCTTAAAAAAACTGCCGAACGTCTGAATTCCTCTTCATCCAAGGTATCCAGATACTCACTAAGGCTTTCCCAAAGTGTAAGTCTCCCTATAAGAGCATAATGATTTCTCATAGACAGACCGGCAAACCAGTTTGCACCAAGTTCTGCAGGCATACCTACAGAAAGTCGTCTTGATACCTCTTTTCTAAGAGTCGGCTCATCTATCTTGCCTGCATCAAGCAGTATTGCTGTAGCAAGTCCTGAGATTTTTGTATTCAAATCATCTCTATTTGAGAGTTCTGTAAGCTTATCAAACCAAAGACTCTCATCCAAAAAGTCCTGTACCATAAAAACATTATGTATTTTTTGAATGTCCTCTGTCAATGCAGCCGCCGCTATATCATCACATGCCGACTCCCCGACAAGCATAAGTGAAGCTCTGATACAAAGTCTTTTGACAATAGGTATCAGAGGTTCTCTGTCCAGTTTTCTGATATCGCCGAATGAAATCATATTTGAAAGTTTGCTCACGGTATCCGCAATATCACACATAGCTATTGCACCGTTTGCCATCTCATCAAGACTTCTTTTTGCACCCTCAACTATCTTAGGAAGTCCGCAATTAAACGCATCTTCTATAACATCCGCTATTTCAGATATCTTCGTAGCCTCTAATAGCCTTTCACTAAGTACAAAAGCTACAGCATCCGCTATAGTATCTCCCTTTAATACACTTTCAACTATCTGTATTTCTGCCTCCGGTGTCCACTGAAGTATCCAGTTCTCGGCCCAGGTTGCATTATCCTGACTGCTTCTTTTAATCTTGGCAAAATCAATTCCAAGTACAACAAGTCTGTATAAGAAAAACGATCTGTTTAAGTCAAGAAAAGCACTCTCCTTTGACTTTACTCTTAAGTTTTCTCTTAAATCAAGTTGCAATGGTGTAGCCACAAGCTCCTTATATTTTTCAAGTTTTAACTGCTTAAGTTTAGAAGTAAAATCACTCTGTATAGAAGTCTGCATAGCATCCTGAGGAACACTGCCTGTCTTTTTGCCTATATCGGTTTCGGCAAAGCCCATTGCCATTTCACCGAAGCTTCCACCACCCATACAGGTAATACTTGCATCCTTTAAATCTTCAAGTGTGGGAACAGAGCCTCCTCTAATAACAGCAAGTTCTCTTGCAAGCCTTGTCGCCTCTATTACCTGAGCGGATGAAACTATACCGCCATGCTCTCTCATATACTTTGCCAAACTGCTCAGATACTTTCTTTCATGATAAGTAATATCTCCACTTAAAAATCCCTGCCAAAGTAACTCATAATATGCCGGTGCCGCATTTCCCGCACCATAACCGGTTCTTTTACTAAGTCTGTAGTATGAATACGGCATCAAGGTGATATTGGATTCCCTTCTTACCAATTCCTTATATTCCTTATCGGACATTGCTCCTTCAAGACTTTCAATAGCTGATGTATGAAAAGCACCTGTTATAGCTACTATTTTTTTCAGTATCAAATCCCTTTTCTATATATTCCTTTATCTTTCTTTTCATAAAGCTTTCACGGACTATATCTCTTATAAAGGATTTGTCATCTGCATTTGTATCTTTTCTTATGCTTTCTCCAAACAAAGCACTGCCGGCTCTATAGGCATGCATATCCACACTCTGCTCTAAGGTTCTTTCCCAAAAACCTTCCATATCCGTTTCAATACTTTTCTTTGGATTTGTTTCTGAGATAATCTCCTCATCTTTAGTTTCATCATCCCTTTTTTTCAAGTCCCAAAATAATATCGGATTCCAAATCAAAAAAATGACATTCCGTATTATTTTTCCCTTGCCCAAAGAATTGCCTGATACTCCGGCGAATATTCTGCAAACGGATAGAGTATCGTATCAATAGGTGCTTCCTTTGTATATGCCATGATGGCAAATGGAGGAACAAGTTTTTTTGAGACAATATCATCTATCAAAAAGTCAAAATCCGCCGGTCCCTCTATAAGCACAAGTGAAGGCTTTACTTCATCCAAAAACTGTCTTAGAAAATATGCACCTGCAGGTGAAAAATGTCTAATTCCAAAAGTTTTCATGGCTGCCTCCTAGCCATTGAGCATCCTACATTCATTGTAGAGTCCAATCCACTCTTTTCCACGCTTTTTCATTATATTCTCAAGGTACTCTTCCCAAACTTTTGAGTCTTTAGAATCTTCCTTTACTATTGCACCTTGAAGTCCTGCCGCAAGGTCCGCATCACTTATCTCTCCGTCTCCGAAGCTGCCTGCCAAAGACATACTGTTTGTAAGCAATGATATAGCCTCTGCGGTAGAAAGTACATTTGCTGTGGATTTGATTTTTTGCTTTCCGTCAAGTGTCTCACCCTGTCTAAGCTCTCTGAATATTGTACAGACCTTCTTTATTACCTCAGCCTCAGGCACCTTTGAAAGCAATGCCATACCTTCTGAAAGCTTCTCGATTCTGGTCTTTACTATATCCATCTCCTCTTCAAGAGTATTCGGACTTGGAAGCACCACTATATTAAATCTTCTCTTTAGAGCTGCACTCATATCATTTACACCACGGTCTCTGGTATTTGCTGTAGCTATTATGGAAAATCCCTTCTTAGCCGCACTCTCCTTACCAAGCTCAGGAATCGAAATTCTCTTTTCGGATAGAATTGAAATAAGGGCATCCTGTACCTCGGAGGCACAACGTGATATCTCTTCAAATCTGGCAATCTTACCCTCTTCCATAGCCTCAAAAACAGGACTCTTTATAATTGCCTTATCACTTGGACCTTCTGCTATAAGCATGGCATAATTCCATGAGTATCTTATCTGCTCCTCTGTTGTTCCTGCAGTTCCCTGTATAACACAGGTTGAGTTACCGTTTATAGCGGCACATAGATGCTCCGACAACCATGACTTTGCAGTACCCGGCTCACCTATCAAAAGTAATGCTCTGTCTGTTACCAAAGTGGCTATTGCTATTTCAACTATTCTCTTATTTCCTATGTATTTCGGCATTATTTTAACACCGTTGCACTCACCACCCATAATGTAAGTAAGTACGGACTTCGGTGACATCTTCCATCCTGTGGGAACGGAATTTTTTTCAGCCGCAATAAGTGCATCTATTTCTTTTTGGAACATGACCTCCGCCGGAAGCCTTTGTAATTCTTCGCTCATATCTATCACCTTTTATTTCTTCTTAACTTCTACAGTTTTTAAAAATTCAACAGCCTTTTCATTATTAAATGTCTTTAAAGTCTCTATAGCATCTGTTTTACTTGCTCTATCGGATATTTTTGCAAGCTCAATCAAAAAGTCTATATTATCTTCACTATACTTCAAAGACCTTATAGCTCTTTTTCTTATATCTTTCCTTGCCTCGCCGTTTATAACAGACAAATAAAAATCATTTTCTTCTTCTTTTGCGAGATCAGCGATAATATCAAATCTTAGATACATCTCACTCTTTCCCATCGGATCAAAGCCTCTTTTTAGCGGCTCTACCATCATCTTTCCGCTTTGCATGATCCATCTTCCGATCATAAATGAGATCTCACTGTATCCGTCACCCAGTCCGTCAATAAACTTCGGCAATATTCTATAGTCTAAGAAGATATCAGGGTTTTCTTTTCTGGCTTCCACCAACACTTCCCATCTACCGCTTCCTGTTGTAGTAAGTGCAGTTATAATAGGCTCAAGCATCTTATAAGAATAATTTCCATTGACCCTTCCACAGCTTTTTTCAATATCTGAAAGCTCACTGCTTTCATATATACCTGCCTGAGTTTCAAGTACCGCATCTACAAGTGCAAGTAGATCCAAAGTCTTCTCACCGGGATTATCACATACAAACAGCTCATCTGCCTGCTTTTTAATCTGAGCAAACACCGGTGCCGCCTTTGAAAGAGCCTCCATATCATCTACACATTTTTTCAGTCTGAAGTCTTCCTTTATAAGAGAGCTGCCTGTAATTACACTGTTTCTTAATTGTTCCTGTAATTTATATAAAATATCCAAATTCATAATAGCCTCCCTTAATATGCCAATCTGAGTATTTCGTTTTTCCGTGATAATACTTCTTGGCTCTACACAAATCTGCTTCAGCATCGAGTCATAATGTGCCAGTCCGAATAACACCTGATTTTTAAGATAGTCTTTACTTGGAAGTCCGAATATTGCGTCCATAGCTGTTTTATCCTTAGTCATAGCCCTTAGTAAAATCTGCTTTCCTTCTTTATCCTCTGCTACAACATCACTGCCGTTTGTACCTATCTTTGCAAACTCAAAAAGTACTCCATAAGCATTATCGGATAAAGTAGCTTTCAATATATTTTTTTAGCAGGCTTTTAAAAAAACTCCGATATATTCTTCTTTGCAAAGCTTCTTATCTTTTTGATATCATCTATGTTCAAATCTTCATCTGTGCTCAGCTCTCATAACGGATTCTTCTGTTTTCCCCCTCATTTGCAGGATAGAAATACAGCTTTTCAATAAACTTTTTACCAAAGAAGCTGTCATCTCTTTGAATATATTTCTTTGCTTTTAGTGGGCAATAATTGGCTGTATAATTTATATCTCCTGTATCAAGATCTATCCAATAGCCTTTATCTATATATTCTGCTTTTACATCATCATATTCCGATATAAAAGCTTAACTCCGCAATTGATACATTTTTCCTTTTTTAAGACCTGTTTCACCAAGTTCTTCAAGCTTCCATACTCCGCCAAGTGCCTCATAGAGTATATTATCATCAGGGTCGGTAGAATCACTTTCAAGTTTTTTTATTAAGGTAATCCCTTGCCCTCTTTTCGATATATCTAAGCTTTGTTAGCTCCTTTACCGCTAAAGATAACAAATACTCCTCAACATAGTCATTTGGATAATCGTTTCTTAACTCATCTATATAGCTCTTAGGATAATCATTTATTATTTCTTCTATAAACAAATCATTTTTTATCGTTCTTAGAGATTTTAAAAATCTTTTAAATATTATCTGTACTCCCGGCAAATAGTAATCTCCCAACTGTTTTGCCAGTTCATCATATTTTTTATCAAATGCTTTATCCACGCAAGCTGCCACACCTGAACCGGTTATTTGACCCATAACATCCTTTAACAGATCTAAGCCCTCAATCTGCTTCTTTATCTTCTTTGTTTTAGCCGCTTTTGAGGCTGCACTTGTCTTCTTTGGCTTATCAGGATTTTGCTCCTTTTCAATTTCCTTCTCGGCCTTTTTTTCTTTTTCTCTTGCCTCTATCTTTTTCTCTTATCCAAAATATCCTGAGGAATCTCAGCCGTTTCAAAGTTCTTGCCATCTTTCATCTCAAACATCAAGCCTATAGCATGTTTGCATGGAAACTGTCTACTTGGACAAGAACATCTAAATACCAGTTCACCCTCTTTTTCAAAGTCTATGGAAACATTATAATTGCTCTTCCCACTTCCTTTGCACTCACCAAAATAAAGGCTGTCGTCAGCCGACTTCATTCTTTTACAAAACTGTTTCCGGATGACAGCTTTCTGCCATTTGAAACCGCATTCGCATTAGGTGCTATAGAAACTATAGCCTGTTCATCAAAAAGTTCTCATATTTGATCCTTTCCGACACTATTTGGGTAATATTATATCACAAAAATTTTACCAGTTTTTTTAACTGTTATATTTTTTTGCATAGAGTCCATTACTTCCCTCATTCGCTCTATATAATCATATATCTTTATACTATTTTGCATGTCCTTTATTTCATCAAAATCAATTTTATAATACATGCTCATCTCCTGCCATTTGCTTTGAATCTTCTCTTTTATCATATCCTTTTGTGTAGAAAAAATATCAGCAAAGCTAAGCTGTCTTCCATCTTCCTCTCTCAAATGGTAAAGTCCGGTTCCAACCAGTCTTACTTCACCCTTTGATACATTCTTTAGAAGCTTGCTCGCATTTTCATATATGGTATAGGCATCACTGGTACTTGCACTTATAAGCATTGACCTTGTGATAGTTTTCATATTGGAATAAGTAATTTTAAGAGAAACGCCTTCTCCATAGAGCCCAAGCCTCTTTGCTCTTTTCGCCACACGAAAAGACAGAATAAAAAGTACATCATCTAAAAGTTTAAAGCTTGATACATCCTTTTTGGAACGTAAACTCCTTACTGATGGACTTTGTATCCTCTTCCCTATATGGTGTAACCTTCCTGTCATCAAATCCAAAAGCCAGATCAACAAGATATTCACCCTGCTTTCCCATAAACATTTTCACTTCATTGCTTTTGTTTTGCAGATCTCTGACTGTATCCACACCATATAAATGGAGCTTTTTGGCAGTTTTTTCTCCTACTGTATATAATGATTTTACATTTCTATCAAGTACCAATGTTACAAAATCTTCTCTACCTGGTATTTCAAAATATCCATCCGGCTTTTTCTCTTCACTTGCTGTCTTTGCCGCGGTCTTTGAATATGCCAAACCGACAGAACAGGTAAGAGAAAGTTCCTCCCTTACCCTTTTTTTGATTTCATATCCTATTTTTCTTGCTTCCTCCCATGAATTCACCTTTCCCGTAAGGTCAAGATATCCCTCGTCCAAAGCTATATATTCTGCTCTGTCAGTATAACTTTCCAAAATCTCATGCAGCTGATTCGATACTCTGATATATTTATCAAAGTTTGGGTGCATAAATACCCCCTTTGGGCAACGATTAAATGCCTCCTTGATATTCATACCTGAGCGTATACCGTATTTTCTGGCTTCATAATTACAGGTCGATACAACACCTCTTTCATTTGGCATTGAACCTATGATAAGCGGCTTACCTATTAGAGTTTTATCATCTCTCATTTCCACGGAAGCATAAAAAGCATCCATATCCACATGAATGATTATTTGACATTCCGACATGACATTATCCTGCAAAGATTGTACCGTCAAATACATCTTCTATATTCTTACCTTCTATCGTAAAGCCGTATTCTTCGCCTCCTTGCATAGGTATGCGAACAATAACGCCATCCGAAGTGGTGTAATCGGTAAAAGTTTCATTATCTGTACCTACCGGAACAAGCAAAGTGCCTGTAGAAATGTTATAGTCTACAAGTTCTTTTCCGTTTATACCGTCAATATTTTTCCCCTTTATGTCAATTTTAGTAGTTAGCCTGATAGGTGTTGTAATATTATAATAATTTTCCAAAAGCTTCGGCATTCCGTTATTACCAAGAGTATATCTTCCCTCTATTCCCAATGTACTTATAGTATAAATTCTGTTTCCGAGATAAAATTCATCCGGATTTAAAAGAGCAGTATCTGCAAAACTCTCCTGTATCTCCATCTTTTCAGATTTATTATTCAAATCAATAATTGATATACTGTTATAATCATTGTCATACTGCAATTCAATGTAAAGATAAGCATTATCTCCTTTTTTTCACCACGCTTACCTTAGAAATACCATAGCTTGCACCTTCCTCATATGTACTTTTTTTCACCGTCAATTGTTACATCTATTTCCTTTAACATAAGATACTCGTCAATATCTTGTTCTATTTTTTTACAGTTCTGATTTTTACCGTCAAGATTTATCTTTATCTCTTTGTCTATAGGTACTTCAAAAGCATAATCCTTTGGCAATCTTAGTATGTCTTCATTGAAAAACTCACCATATATTGCATATTCCAAAGGTATGGAAACTATCTTTTCTCCGTATTCACCCTTTGCGGTCATATAAATCATCATACCGGCGCTACTTAGTGTCCACGCCAGATCGGCCTTATCATTTGCTCCCAAATTAAAAGTATCGGGGTTTGTCAAAACAGTCTTTAACTTCTCGCTAAATTCCTCTATATCTTCTCCATATTCATCTGCAAGGTAATTATCCTTTTCAATCCTATCATATAGACCGACGGGATCCTTTAATACATCCCCTATCTTAAGTTCCTTACCTGTGTTTGAGTCTATATTTACTCCCCTAAGAAATTCTTTTGTATCAGTACTTCCATTAATTACAGTAGTAGCCAGCAATGCACTGAAAACACTTGTATCGGTGCGGGTCAGATTTATCCTTGGGTAATATCCACCTACCCAATCATTATTTATTTTGTTTACAATATCATTCAACTTTTTCATTTCCCTCTGCACTAAGTTGAGGTATTGTATTTCCATCATCCGCTATTTTTGTAATATACATGTGCCTTCAGCATTTCCACGTCATGTTGTACTTTTACTCCATCATCTTTAACACTCTCTTCTATAGTACTTTCAGCAACTGTACTTTCATTTGTATTTATTGTTATGGAGATTTTCTTTCCACATCCTGCCAATAAGAAAAATTGCAGGAATCAAATATATAAAACTCTTTTTCATATAATCCTCCTTTTAGCCTATACTACCATAAAAACAATTATACCACCAATAAAGATAGTCTTAAAATAGTAAAGTTGACGCCCCTATAAAATAGGGTTTATAATATATTTATTAAATCTGAAAGGTAAGAGTTTGTTACACTGATTTTGCTGAGTATGAAGTGACATATTTGATAACAGCTTTCGAGAAAAAAAGAGCGAGAAAAATCTTACTATGGAAGAGAAGAATGTGCTTAAAAAAAGCTGGTAAAATCATTAAAGGAAGAGATTGCTAAGAATAGGAGGAAGCTATGAGTTCACTATTTGATGATTTGAAAGAGGGATTAGAAGAAGCTATAGCTCATGAAAATGGTAGCAAAATGGCAAAAGGAAAGAACATATATGATTATGCCTGTTAGAGAGTATTCAAACAATGAGATTAAAGAGATACGTAAAAAGACAGGTATGACACAGACGGTTTTTTTGCATCATATATGGGAGTATCAAAAAAAGACTGTCGAGGCTTGGGAGGGTGGTAGGACGCATCCGACCGGACCTGCATTTAGATTAATCAATATTTTTAGATGGTGAGAATTTTACTGAAACCCAATTTGTTGTTGCAAAATAATAAATTTTAAAAAAAGCTGTCACTTAAGACATACAATTAAAGTAGAATAAAAAAATTGTATATGCCTTTAGAGTGACAGCTATTTACTTATTTATCTAACTTGCTGTCAGCCTTTGCCTGAAACTTTTTCATTATTTACAATGAATCTTTCATGAATTCCTTCACCTATAATCCCCTTTTCATCATATGCCTCAACCTTAAATGTAAGAGCTCTTCCATCAACCTTTATAAGATTCGACTTAATCTCCACTTTCATTCCAAGCGGTGTAGCTGATAAATGCTTTACGTTAACCGAAATGCCTACAGTCGTAAAACCTTCCTCCAGCTTATCATCAACACTCATAAGCGAGACTCTTCCATCAAAAAGTATCATAATCGGTGTGGAAAAACACCTCTAAACTTCCACTTCCTATACCTCTTTGCAGTATTTTTGCTTTGTTACAATGATTTCTCTTTGCCCCTTTATTCCTACTTCCAACATAGTATTCTCCTTATTTATAGATATAGGCTATTTTATCATATTTTACTACTGAATGTTATACGGATAGAGTCAACATAACAGATTTTTAATCTGTCGGTATAACAGACATCGAAGTTATTTGGTATTTCGATTTTTTACATTCTCTGATTCATAGATTTGCATATCATCACTTTTTGATATATCTGTATTTGCCAATTTACTAATATCTGAGTTCTTAACAATATCCTCTTCAACAGAAAAAAACTTCTATTCTTTTACTCTCATCAATTTCACCGGATGAAAATATGATAATCTTTGGTTCATCTAATGCTTTAATATTATATTTTTGAATCTAAATATTCTGCAAAGCCTCTACCCTCTACATCAAGCTTTCCGGCAAAAGTCCTCTCCCAAAGTCTTGTCGGATTACATGTTGAAACCGGCAACATAACGCTCAATGTGGCATTTTTACTATCACTTATACAATAAAGCGATACTCTCACCCTTATCTGTCTTTCCCCACTTTGACAGGTTAAGTACTCATATCCCAGAAATGAAAACTCTTTATACTTAATTATGTCTTTAACTTTTTCAGTGAATATATCCTGCTTTTTTTCAATCTTACTGAAATCACATGCTTTAATATCTATCGGATAATTTAGATAAATATCACATACCGGAAACTCCATATCTCTGGCATCGGCAAACTCATCAATAGTACCTTCCAGATCCTCATTATTGCACATGTTCTCAACATTATCCTGTAAGTTTATCTTTTCTTCCTTGTCCTTTTTTATATAAATATAGACTCTCTCATAACCATACTTGGAGTGTACCTCTACTTCCGCTTTCATATACATCGGAATAACTTCCCATTGGTCTATATATAGCATGTCTTTTTTGTCTACAAGTAAAACTCTTCCTTTAACACATCCCCCTGCATTAGGAACCACATTAAAATACTTCTCACCTGTATTTATAGAATATCCCTCAAGCCTTGCTTCATATGAATCTAAAGTATGCCCTAAGAGCTTATTTTGCAGGTATTCAGATTTCAAAGTTCCATATACAAATATCTTGTACATAAATATCTCCCATATACTCTGTGTTTAAATTTACATACGAGTATACTTTTATTCTTTATAAAATTTATTTTTCTGATATATTAGCACAATAATGGGTGCAAAACAAATGGGATGTGAATATAAAATACTTTTAAATTTCAACTACATGAACTTTTGCACCGTCTTTTGATGCAATATCTATCATGCTTTTTGTACCCTTGCTTTCACCATCCCAAAATGCGATAACCATCGGCTCATCTTCTAAGGCGTACTTATACATCTCTTTATTCCTTTACAGGCCCTGCACCTCTGCCATACTTCTTCCAATCCGCCTTAAATACCGATACTTTAAGTGAATTTTTTCAAGGCATACTCTTCACCGAATGTGTCTGCACCTTTTGCATGGCCGGATACTATCTCAACATTGTCTAATTGTCCAATAATCTCATCAAGCTTTTTCAAAGCAAAATTCCCTATCCTGAAAAATTTCTACCTCCGCAAACAATTACTCTCAAGATTTTACCTCTTTGATTAATTTATTATATTTTTTTAGTTTAGCTTTACCATATATCAGCCGATCACGATGTCTCTCTGATGCCGATGTACATTTTAATAAAATATAAATTTATTGGTAAGAAACTCATGAAAAAGTTAGTCCTTCCGGAATCAAACCGTTCTTCATATTGTGAGATACTTTTATCCTTGATATATGAAATGCATTTTTACAATCATTACACCATATAACGCCATATCCCATGTTTGTCTTATCATCTATTATATGCATTGAATAATCTGTATTTATACTATTGCAAACAGGGCAATTGCCTGGAGTATTTTTATCAATAATTGATTTCAAGTTTTTTGCCCACTTCAATATTTGTCCTCCTATAATCAAGTCCAGTAGTATATTTACTATTCCGAATAATGTGTTAAGTTCTATATTCCAATTTTTGGTTATATTCAGATTGTATCGAACATTTATTCGATTGTCAATGTGATAGTTTTTATATTCTGACTCGGTATATTCAATTATAAACTTTCATGGTCACAAAATATGACCATGAACACATTATTTTCCAAGCTGTATATATTCAAACAATATCAATGCCTTCCAGAGTATTTAAGCCATATGCATTTACATTCCACCCTTGTGTCAAGTATTGGATACATATTTTTTTCAAATTTCCAATCCATTTTCCACTTCTATTTTAACTGCAACACCGGATTTTTTTCAAAAAGATTATTGATAAGGTCGGTGTAAATCATCTGATCGACCACTTCAGTTATACTTGTGATTCTTTGTCCTGCATCTTTGGAAGACGCTCCGCAATGATAGATTCGCTGATGTTCGGTATTCCAGTCGATAATAATGTATCTGTCATGAAACTCTCCACCGGATTTTTGGAATGTTATCTTTCTAAACGGATATTCTTGACAGAAATCCTGATATTCAAGGGTATGGAGTCCTTTGCCGATGTTATCGCTGAATATAATGACCTCTACGGATGAAGGTACATCCTTTAATAAGACCAAAGTTTTCACTCCAATATAGTTATCAACGATATAAATGCTCTTTTTCGCAATGCTGTAAATATCCTTATAAGCAAGATTTGCTTCGATCGGCTGTCCGTTCAAGAGTAAAAATCCATATTTGAGCTGTGGATTGCTAAGGTCAAGAATCAGCTCCGACAGCTCCGATTTATGCACCACATTATTTAAGGTATCCACCACTTCTGCTACCTGATCTTCCACATCTCTTAAATCTCGTCTTAAATCCTGCATTTCCACGACATTACTCGTAATCTGCATCGAAAGCTGCAAAAACTCTCTTTTTCCAATCAACCCTTGATTCTCTACGATATAGTCTTTCATTTTCTTAAAGGTACGAATCAGAGCTTTACTCTGCTTAACCGCAAGCTCTCCTTTGAGAACTGTCATCAGCATGTAGATTCCCTGCTCGGTAAAAGCATGAGGATTGTACTTAATATTACTACCTCTTCCTGCACTCTTGTTCAAGGTCACATTTTGTGACCTTGAAAGTTCAGATACTTCCTCGTCAGTTAATCGGAACATAAAATCTTCATCAAATTTTTTTCAATATTCCTTTTTACTTGCTGATTAAAAGCTTTTTGTTTCATACCCATAAATCTCTGCCAGTTCAAAAGTCAAGCATAACCTTTTGTTCCCTAATAATATAAATCTTTTTTACAAGGGATTCATGATTTACAATCATCATTTCATCTTTTTTATCCATTTCTTTATCCTCTTTATTCAAATTTCCAAACAATCTCCACCTTGTCCTTGTCATAAACATAGATTCTGTCTATGACTTCGTTGATCCAGTCTAAAACAAGTTCTCCTTTCGCTACCGCTTCCCTTAGTTTATCGACATTTAGATAATGTCTTGAAGCGGTATTTTCCTGTATCTTATTCTCTATGACCGATATTTCCTGTTCGATATTCTTTTGCTCTTTTGTGTCAGGGATTCTCGTTTTGAGAGGTATTCTTCTTTCTCCATGATACCTTGCTTATGCCTTTCGTAACACTGCATTTTGGAAATTTGGTTCTTTTGTTGTTCCGCTTCCAGTTTTTTTCTTTCGTTCAAGCAGGCTCTCACAAATGCTTTCTCTGACCCTATGCTCAATCATTCTCGTCTGTTCTTTTTCAAGAAAACGCTCGGTATAAATCTGAATTTCTTTTTGACACGATTTCTTCCAGTACCGAGGCTTGTATCTTTCCTTTCATGCAGCCACAGTCTTTTGCCTTATACCGATATGGACAATAATATCCGTCACTTTTTCCGGAGTAAATGGTATAACTCATCTTATGATTACATTTCCCGCAATAGACTTTATCCTGAAGAATATGGAAATGCTTCCGTTCTCGACTGATATGTTTTGCATTGCTGCTTAATCGGTTTTGAACTTCCGCAAAATCCTCTTGGGATATGATGGCTTCGTGCATATTTTTCCCGTATAATCCAGTCCTCGCTATCCATCCATTGTCGATGATCCGAGCCGACTTCATACACTCTGGTCTTTCCGCCGACAATTGCTCCGGTATAAACTCGTTGGGTTAAGAGATAGCGAACAATCTGTCCTGTCCAAATTCCGCTTCCTCTTTTCAGTCCTATGTGCTTGGCAGGGGTTAAAACTTCTCTCTCGTTAAAATATTTGGCAATCGCAAGCATACTTTCGCCACTTAAATACCTTGTAAACACTTCTTTTACAATCGGTCTTACTTCTTCATCGACAATGAGTTGATGATGGTCTTTTTCGTCTTTTACATATCCATAGGGTGCTTTTGAACCGAAGTAATAGCCTTTCTCTTGTCTGATTTTAACGGAAGAACGAATTTTTTTGTGAAATATCCTTGGAATAGTAGTCATAGACAAGATTCTTAAAAAGGAATTTCCAAACTGCTGATTCCGTTCTCGTTGTTCTTACTGTCATAATTGTCATTCACAGAAATAAACCGAACTTGCATAAAGGGAAAAAAATCTGCTCAATATAGGCTCCCGATTCGATATAATCTCTGGCAAAACGAGATAAGTCTTTTACAAGTATAGTCTTTACTTCATTTTTCTTGACCATAGCAATCATCTTTTGAAATGCGGGGCGATTAAAGTTTGTTCCAGTATAACCGTCATCAATGTGTTCCCGTATCTGAACACCCGTAAATTCTTCTTTGGAGTGGATATAGTCCTTTAAGATTTCTCTTTGGGAAGTGATACTGTTGCTTTCATCTTGCTGATCGCCATCTTCCAATGAAAGTCTTAGATAAAAATCTACGGTATTCATATCATCACCTTTTTACCTTTCTTCCGATTTTTTCGGTAATGACAGGCGTTTCTTCAAAGTTAAATTGGATTTCTACTGTATGGTCTTTTTCCGATGAATATCTTATCTATGATGGCTTTTCACAAACTCTTTGTCCCATTTCTTCGTCTTGCCCTTAAAGAGAGCTTTCAGATACTTGTGCTTTTTCTTCGAGCCTTCGTTTTTTTCTTCTTCAAAGATGGCAATTTGCTTTTTCTTTTTAGGTGTTCCAGTTCTTTTTTTCTTCTGATGAAGATGTTCCTTTTTCTCTTTCAAAATCTTCCTTTCTCCAATCTCCCAAGACATACTTTTCGTAATACTCACTTTGAAGCCTGCTCAGTCCTGAGATTCTTCTGCCGATTTCTGTCAGTTCTTTTTCCTTTTGCTGCTCCACTTCTCTTTTTTTATCCGCATACCCGTCTAAATATGCCTTATAGCTTTTTCTTATTGTTTAAAAGAATGGTATCAAATGCAGCTTTTTACGGTATTTTTGAAGTGTCACCTCTGTAATTGCTGTTCCGCATTTTTTTCCGCTTTGTATTCTCCAAATCGGTTACAGCTAAAGTAAAACACCGTTCTTTTCCCGCTTAATTGTCGATGGACGCTCATTCTTTTTTGACAAAGGTTGCAGTAAACCATACCTTGAAAGATCGTATCGTCTTTGGCAGTCGCATTTTCCTTTCTGCTTCTTTTTATCGGAGCTGCTTTTTCGGAAATCTTCTCCTGCACCTTTTCAAAGGTATCCATCGAAATAATGGCTTCATGGGCATTTTCGGTTACTGTCCAGTGTTCTTCAGAGAGTCTTTCCCTTGATTTCCCTTCATAAAGATGTTTTTGATTTCTTCCCTGTATTAAAGTTCCAGTATAGGCACGATTTTTAAGCACCTGTAAAATTGTAGTCGGTTGCCATATCCGAATCACTTCCTCATTATCAGATACGGCTTTTCCAAATTTTCGATAATCAGTTGCGATATACACTCTTTTTTCCAGAAGAAGTTTGGATATACCCAGTGTACTCAGTCCTTTCAGATAGGCGACAAAGATTTCTTTTAACAATGGGAGCTGTATTTTTCATCCGGATACAAGCGTCGAATTCCATCTTCATCTTTTTCGTGCCACATATCCATACGGAGTCGCTCCACAGATGAATCCGCCTTGTTTGATACTCATCTGATGAGAGCTTGATACTTTCTTTGAAATATCCGTTGCATAGGTTTCATTGACAATATTTTTTTAGAATGACTTCCAGTGATTTATTGGGATCGTCCATGTGGAAAGTATCTAAATTGTCATTGACTGCCACAAATCTTACCCCAAGAAACGGGAAGATCTTTTTCAATGAAATTGCCAAGTTCCGTATAGTTTCTTCCAAACCTTGATAGGTCTTTTTACAACAATGCAGTTTACTTTCCCCATTCGTACTTCATCCATCAAGTTTTCAAAGTCCGGTCGCTCGAAGTCCGTTCCCGTCTTTGCAATATCTTTATAGATTCCTGCTAAACTGAAATCCTCACTTTTTTGAATAAAGCTCTCGCAAAGAGCAATTTGATTTTCTATGGAGTCGCTCGGTTTTTCTTTTTTATCTCTTGAAATCCTTGCATAGATTGCCGTTTGAAAACTGTTTATACTTTCTTTGTTTAGCAGTTGTTCTTCCGACTTTATTCTTCGATTTGCTGTTCTTGCCATCTATACCACCTCCCTGATTTCAGGAGTTTGAGCGGTATAGCTGCTTAACTTATCAAGAATCTCGATCGTTTCGTCATAGTTAAACTGAATTTCTATTTTCTTATCTTCTAAAACATAGATTTTATCAACAAGTCGAACAAGGAGTCCTCTTTCTAAAGTACCGATGTTTTTGATACTTTTTTTGATATCTGCAAGAAAAATTCTGATTGCCCAAACTCTTTTTGTAGAGCCTTGCAATTTCCTTACTCTGCTTTTTCTAAAATCAGCTCACTTTCTACGATACGATTCGTGTAAAAACTCTCTCATATCATAGAATTCTTCTTCCGCAATAATGCCTTCCTTCAAATCTTGATAAAGGGAAGATTTTTAAAAAGTTCAAATTTTGCCTTGCTTTTTCTTGGTGTATTCCTGTCTTTTATCTATTTTTTTGAAACAGTTCATAGGATACTTCCATCTCTTTGATTTTTCTCTGAAACACTTTCGTATTCCCCCAAGATACTGAATATAATGACGAATCATTTCAAGCACTGTCCTTTGCAATTCTTCCTGCTTTTATGGAGTGCCTCTTTCGCAATTATGTCCTTTATTATATGAAGAACAAATATAATAGACGGTCGGTGTTTTCCCTCGTTTATCGACTTTCTTTGTCATCTGTGCGTTACAGTCTTTGCAAAAGAGAAGTCCGGAAAACAAATCCGCTTTTTTTCTCCGACAGTTTTTCGCCTTGATATCGCATTTCAGAAGTTTTTTTGAACGATTTCAAAGTCATGGGAATCAATAATCGCCTCATGGTTATCTTCAATTTCAATCCAATCGCTTTTTATTTTTTTGGAAACCACTTTATCCAGCTTATAATTGATCTTTTTCTCGTTTTTCCCTGTTGAAGTGTTCCAATATAGACCTCATTGGTTAAAATGCGATTGACCGCAGGCGTATCCCACTTGGCAACCGCCTTTGTGCTGAAGCCTGTCTTATACCGTATTCCCTTTGCCTTTTTATGCTCCATCGGTGAGGGGATTCCATTATCGTTTAAGTGTTTGGCAATTGAATAGGAGCTGTATCCTTCCAGTTTCATGGAGAAGATTTTTCGCACCACATATTCCACTTCTTTATCAATTACTATTTTGTGCTTATCTTCCTTATCTTTTTCATAACCGTAAGGAGCATAGTTTGATATAAACTGTCCTTGTTTTCTCTTTACTTTACAAACACTTCTGACCTTTGCGGAGGTATCCCTGCAATAGTTGTCGTTGATGAAATTCTTGAAAGGAATCACCAAATTCTTTTTCCGTTTCACTGGCTGTGAAGCTGTCATAATTGTCATTTAAGGCAATAAACCGAATATCAAGAGAGGGGAACACTCTTTGCAAATATCTCCCGCTATCAATATAATCTCTGCCGAAACGGGATAAATCTTTTACCACAATACAGTTGATACTGCCTGTGATTACATCCTCCATCATTTCTTTAAATGCCGGTCGCTCAAAATTGATTCCTGAATATCCGTCATCCACATATTCCTTTGCAAGCTCCATCTCCTCATTTTTTTATCAATGTAATCTTGGATTTGAAGTCTTTGATTGGAAATACTGTTGCTTTCCGCCTTGAAATCTTTATCGTATTTTTCGTCATCCTGAGATAGTCGAAGATACATGGCTACCCTGATAGGTATCCGAAATTCTTTTTAGACATAACAAAACCTCCAAACTTTCATATTCTTTTTCAAGAGAAATATGATAACTTGGAGTCTTTTTCAAGCACTTATTTAAGTTGTATCCCTATTTGATTCGTATTATACCATAAATTCGTAAAAAGTCTGCCCCTTTATCATATTTTTAATCAAGCAGCATCGCTTTCTTTTCTAAATAGGACAAAAAAAGCAATCCGCTAAGCTTCTTCCGTTCCCTGCATAACTGCATTTAACGATAACATTTCCGACTTTCATAAAGTACATGGAAAGCGGATCCATTTTTTTCTTGTTCTTTATATCTTCAATGTCCGGAACGAGTCTTTGATCAATCTCATTCACTGACATATTTTTATATCTTGTTAATTCTTCTGTGTCCATAAAAAAGCTCCTTCCACCGTTATTTTCTTTCTTTAAGTTTTTTGACATTGGTAGGTGTCTTGGCTGACAACATAGGAATCTCACCTCCGCCCCTTATTCAAGACGAGCCGGCATAAACTGTTGAAGTATCATTATCACTGCCTGTATCATCGAACAGACTGCCACATCTGTTTTTTATGTAATCTTATTTGTCGCTCGCTTCCTTGTTTCCTTGATTTTCTCAGTATTCATTGAACCAAAATATTTTTTAGCAGAAAGGTCTTGGCGTAAGTCATAATTCTCCACAAGCAGATAAAGTCCTACCTTGGTCTATTTAGTTGTCAAAGAGCAATATTTGAAAGGGATTGTTTTCTCTACATTTTCCTATTTGCCATAAGCAGGCGTATCTCTTACCCAAGAAAGTAAAGGAGGTCAAACTCCCCTTCACTTTACATAAGGAAAATTTGACCCCTTTGGTTACCGAAGTTTTAAAGTTCTTCGATGAATTTTTTTCAGCTTTTTCAAGAATTTTTGTTTCTTCTTTTTGATTAAGGCTGGATGTGTAATACTTTTAAGCTTTGCCACTGAACGAACCGTTTCATCATTGAAATACAAGCGTTCAATAATATCTCTTTCTTCTTCATTGAGTCTTGATATAGCATTTCTGACTGCTTCAATCATCATCTGTGTTTCAACAATCTTTTCTACATCAACACTTTCATCGATAATATTATCTACATAATGTCCATCATGATCCAACAATGAAAAAAAGAGCAAGTGGTTTTTCTTGTCCACCTGCTCTAAATACTTTTCGTGTTCTTTTTTTCTCGCCAGTAGACTTTATATATCTGCTCGCTGACTTTAACCCTTTGTCCGTTGACATAAAGGTAATATTCTTTTGGCATTTAATTTCCTCCATTTCTTTTTTGTCTGCGTTTTTAGACAAAAAAGGAGGACTTCTGCACATAGGCATAATAAGTCCTCTAAAATGAAAGAAACTTGCTCTTTCCTTATATTTTTAAATTTGATTTTTTTATGGTAATTACCAGTATCAAAAAGGTCTATTGTTTTTCTATATGAATAACAGACCCTAAATAATGCATAGCAATTACCTCCATTATTTAATCCATTTTTTTCCCCTCACAAACAAAGATTGATTAAATCATTCCCTGCTTTTTTTCAAAAATGTTTCTTCAATAGCTTCTTAGATATTATTGCTCCAATCAACGCACAAATCGCTATAACAACAAGAAATATTACTGTAGTCATAGGGGAAACAAGTTTAGTTAGAGTTTCCATGTATTCACTGCCAAACATTTTTTTGCATAAGATTTAATCGTTTGATCAGCATAGAAAAAGAAATGGAACACACATTCCACCAAAGCCAGCAAGAACGCAAAAATATCATATAACCAATCGTTAGTCCTTTATAATTACTAATTCCTTTTGTTCTTGCAATCAACATAGCTATAATTCCCGCAACTATGCAACTAATTATATATGGCGGATAAAAATCCTATAATACTTGTAAGTACACAAAACAATAAAAATCATCCATGAATTTTTTTGTTTTTGCCGGAACTAAAAAAATAAGTAACTGCTCCAATAATTGACCAGATTGGAACAGCTAATAACATTGTATATGGCGTTACAAACAGAAAAAGATAATACCCTGTATAAAACCTGTGAGCATAACACCATTAGTGCCGTAATAATTAAATCTTTAATTTGAAATTTCTTTTTTCTTCCATAATCATTCTCCTTGTTTTTTTAAATATTTTTTTATTTTTCATAATGATGATAGTTAGATAAAAATACCATCATTATTACTAGCAATAACATATCAAGCATACGAAATTTGACTTCTGTATAACTAGTTTTTTTACACGAAACTCCAAGTCCTCGTGTCTCAACAGATGCCGACAACTCAGTTGCCGTACATAACATTCGCATTAACATCGGAATCAACATCATTTCATAAATTTTAAATGGATGTTTTAAAAATCCAAAGAATGAAATATCAATCCCTCTTGTTTTAATTCCCTGCTTTATACAAGTAAAATCCTGTTTCAAAGTAGGAAAAAAACCTTAATATAACAGCTAATGGAATGTTTATATAATATGGGATTTTCATATTTTGCAAGGATGCCAATACTTCTGATATTTCGCTTGTTCTGCTCATATTGATAGCTGCGAGTGTCAATGTTACAAAACAAAGGACAAAATAGTGTATTGTAGTTGAAATAAATAAAGGACTTATTTCCGCTATCATAAACAACACTATATATAAAGCTAAAAAAATTTAAAACAAGTTTTGTATATGCTGCTTATCATTCCATATGCAAAATACTGACAAAAAAAGTAGAACCTCATACTTTTTACCAGTCAAAGTAAATACTAAAACCCCTATAATTAAAACTTGTAACAACTTAATTCTTGGATCATACCTTATTCCATTTTTGTTTACGAGGATTACTCATTCTTCATATCCCTCACTCTGTAGTAAAAAAATTTTTTTAATTTTTTTCAAAATCACTATCCTTCTCTAAATAGATGCTTTTTGCTGACAGTATTGTTTTTCTATAAAAACTGCTTTAGTTGCTACTCTGCTTAAAAAAATTCTAAATCATGAGAAATAACAAAAATCAGTATTCCTTTTTTTACGAAGAGCATTAATTGCTTCAGATACGACTTTCATATTTTTCATAATCAAGTCCACTGGTTGGCTCATCAAAAATCAGAATTTTTTTATTGGAAGCTATTGCAGTGCAATAGTAACTCGTCGCTTTTTGCCCTCCTGATAAGCTTTGCGGATGTCTATTTCTGAAGGATAAAATATTCAATAAAGTCATCGCATTTTCTATTTTTTTCATCATTTTTGCTTAATAGTCTTAATGCTATTCATAGAACTGAGCATTAACTCAGAAACAACAGAATCGGAGTACAGTTGATAGTCTGCATCTTGCATCACAAAAATATACACTTTTTATATAAGTTCTTTTGCTTTTATAAATTTACCTTCAATAAAAAAATTGTCCACTTCTTGCTTTTTAGTAATCCTGACATTATTTTTCCCTAATGTCGTTTTTACCGTTTCCATTGTGTCCAACTATAGCTACTGTTTCACCAAAATTCCCTTCTAAATTACAATTACTCAAAACAGAATGATTGACATCATAGGAAAAAAATATAAATTTTTCCACTTTAAAATCTGCATTTTGCTTGTTAACAATAAGATTATCCTTTAGTTCATATTTAATATTACTTAACTTAAATGTTCGAAGTTTATACGCTCTAATATCGGAATTATTCAAGTTATCAACATCATTTTTCTTTAATTCTCTATCAATTTTTTTCCATCTTTCATTATTAAGCATTTATCTACTAGATTTTTTTAAGTAGAACAATCTATGCTCTGAAACAATCACTGTATGCCCCTGTTTTTTTAACCACTCCATAATTTTTTTCAATTTAATAATTGAATGAATATCTAAATTTGCAGATGGCTCGTCAAAAACATAAATCTTGGGATTCAAAGTTTTTTGCAGCTATAATCGCTATCTTCTGTTTTTCACCACTAGATAAAGAAAAACATATCCCTATCCATAAGATTTTTCAGCTTCAAAATCGTGAAATGCACAATTCACTCTATCTATCATTTCATCTCTATCTATTCCATAATTTTTCAAGAGCAAATGCCACTTCCTTGGTACTATTCGTTGTAAAAAATTGACTTCGTGGATTTTGAAATATAGAAGCAATATTTTTCCCCATTTCTCCGGGAGTAATAGTTTTTATATCACTTCCTAACACTTTCACAGTTCCAGTTAAAACCCCTTCAAAGAAATGTGGAATTAAGCCGTTTATCAATCTTGTAACAGTTGTTTTCCCTGAACCAGACTAACCAGTAAGCAAAATAAATTCTCCTTCTTTAACTTTGAAATTTATATTTCTGAGACTCCCTTCTGTTTGTGTTCCATAACTGAAACTTACATTATCAAAATCAATAACTACATCTCCCATTTCATCACCTATATTTGCCAACCAATAGATTGTTTTTTAATTTCAATGAAATGTTTATATACTCCATCTTGACCAATTAGTTCATTATGATTGCCTCGTTGCACAATTCTACCTTTATCAATGACAATAATTTGATCTGCTTCTCTTACCGTAGATAATCTATGTGCAATGCTAATGAGAGTTTTATTTTTTGTTAACTCATTAATTGCACTAATTAACATATGCTCGTTTTCAGGATCTACACTTGAAGTTGCTTCATCAAGAATAATAATTGGAGCATCTTTAAGAATTGCTCTTGCAATAGATATTCTTTGCTTTTCTCCTCCTGATAGCGTTGAACCGCCCTCACCAACAACAGTGTCATACCCATCACTAAGACTTGTAATAAAATCGTGACAACAAGCTTTCTTACACGCCTCAACCACCTCATCATGTGTTGCGTTTGGATTTCCAAATTTTTATATTGTTTTTCAATCGTGTCATTAAACAAATACACCTTCTGAAATACCATACTGATATTTTTTAAAAGGCTTTCAGAAGTAAAATCCTTAACATTATGTCCACCAATAAGAACTTCACCTTTTTTTACATCCCAAAATCTTGCTATCAGATTACATAGCGTTGTTTTCCCGGAACCTGAAGCACCCACAATGGCTAAACTGCTATTAGACTTTATTTGCAAGTTTATATTATTCAAAATCTCCCTTTCTCCATAGCCGAAAACAAACATCTTTTTAATTCAATATCATAGGAATCCAAATCAATCTCTTTTCCACCATCATCAAGTGAAGGTATATCCGAAATATATTCCAGTCTATTAAGTTGTGTTGCAAGCATCCTACTTAAAAAAGCTCCATCGCTGACCAACTCCAATTCCAAAAAAATCAGAAAGGCAGATACTATAAACATCAGTGCATATGAAAGTGGAATTTGTGAATTCATATATAAAACCGTAGCAACAAACACTAAGGCACAACTTGCTACCTTGAAAATCATTTCATATAATTTCATTAAATAAGCGGAACCTTCAGTAACCTCAATATCAACTTCGCATTTCCTCATAAAAGCTTTTTCAACTTTGTTTTTTCCATCAGTCCCTTTCTTAAATGAACGAAGCACTGAAATTCCTCTGATATATTCAATTGCTTCTGTAACTAATATTTCCTGTGAATCTTGCATAATAGGAGAATATTTTTCAGTTTTCTTTGTGATTAATTTAAGAACAACTATTCCAAGGATTATCGCAATTAAAGACACCATCCCTACCGGAAAACAAAAGATTAATAACATGATTGTCATAGTTAGAGCTTGGAAAAATCCACCAACAATAAAGTTCATCGCAAGCATTGCCATAGCTTCTAAGTCGGAAATAGTTGTCGTTAAAACAGCTTGAATTGTCCCTAAGTTTTTTTCTGAAAAATATCCCATCGGAGCTTTCTTTAATTTTTCGCCTATTTCAATTCTTTTATCCTTAAAAATCTCGTAGCCTGAAGCACTAAGTTTTCTATCGCAAAGATACTGAAATATGAATCTGCCGAATATACTCACAACTATAATCGCTGTTGCCTGCATAATAATAGTCATGTTCAATTGTTCAAGATTAATCATAATCAATAAAACCGCCAACAACATCAAAGAAACGAAAAATGATTTTAATCCACTAAATATAAGACCAAGGATTACATTTTTTTGATACTTTCCTGATATTTTTAATATTCGTTTTACAATGCTAATCATTTACATCGCCTCCTTTTCATTATCTTGTCCGCCCACATAATTTTTCCACAGGGAAGCATATACTCCATCTTTTTTTACAAGGTTTTCATGAGTTCCATTCTCTACAATTTCCCCATCTTTCATAACAAGGATTGTATCAGCATTTGTAATAGTAGAAAGCCTGTGAGCAACCACTATAAGAGTCTTTCCTTTAATAAGATTGTTGATTGCACTTTGAATGAGATATTCATTTTTCTGGATCTGCAAATGCAGTTGCTTCATCTAAAATTATTACCTTAGATTGTTTTTAACATTGCTCTTGCAATCGTAATTCTTTGCCTTTCTCCACCGGACAAAGAACCTCCTGCATCACCGACCTTTGTGTTATATCCATCTTCAAGTTCCATAATAAAGTCATGGCAAGATGCGACTTTTAGCCGCCTCAATAACCTCATCATCACTTGCAGTTGGGTTTCCCATTTTTTTATATTTTTCTTTTTATACTTGTATTAAATAAAAAAATTATCTTGAGCAACATAGCTTATCTCACTTGTTAGCTGTTCAAATGGAATTTCAGAAATTTTTTTACCTCCATAAATTATGTTACCTGCTGTTGGATCCCAAAAGCCAGCCATTAACTTTGCTATAGTTGATTTTCCGGATCCTGAGTTGCCAACCAGTGCTGTTACTGTATTTGGTTTTTAATTCAAACCTGATATTCTTTAAAAACAAGTTCTTTATCATAAGCAAACGAAACATTTACAAAACGATACAGAGTATTATCAAGAACTGCTCTCTCTTTTGGTCTTTTAAGTTCCTCTGTCGATAAAAATTCATCTATTACATCTAAACTCGCCTTAACCATACTGAATTGCTCCGAATACTTTCCGATTTTCATTAAATGTGCAATAAAGCCGATAGGTAAGATAATACACACAATGAAATTTGATAGAGATATTTGAGAATTCATATATAGATATGCACCAACTGGCAAAGTCCCCAAAAAGTGTTGACGGCATAACTGCTTGAACAAATGCTGACCATAACCAGCTTTGTTTCCACCAAGCAAGGGTACTATCATGAAAAAAATTGAATTGCACTCGTAAATTTTTTTCATATGAAGATGTACTATGATTAAAAAGCTTTTTATGACCTCAATACCATTAACATATTCAACCAATGTGCTATTCATATTATTTTTGAGCAGTCGTATAAGTTTTTGCTTCTATACTCATAATCTTTCATCATCCCTATATATCCAAGCATTCCCAAAGGAATTGTAAGTAGTGAAGCCAAACCCATTCTATAATCTAAAGCAAAAATCAGAATTAAAAATAAAACAGGAGATATCAAACTTGATGTTATTTCTGGCATAAAGTGAGCCATAGAATCTTCAAGTTTCGATATTGTATCTACAATCAGATTTTTTTAAATTTACCTATAGGTGTATCTATCATTACCCCCATAGGTACTCTTAACATTTTTTTCTGCAACTAAGCTTCTTATATTTTTTTCAAAATGTGAAATGTTGCTTTTATGTGAAGTCATTGTTGAATACAAAGTGAAAAATGCCTTTTAAAATTTGTCCACCTAACGCTGCAAGAGTTATAGAAAGCACTGTTTGAAATGACAGTTCTGACTGATAAATTTTTTCTATCAACTTTGCTATTGCTAAAAAAGGAATCATTCCAAACAGTTCCCCGATAGTGGCTAATAAAATTGATTTGTATAATTGTTTTTTTCTCGCCATCAGCGTATTTAAGCAACTCTGAAATGACATTTTTTTATTGTTACTTTTCAAGAAAACACCCCTACAAACAGATGATCAATTCGTTATCGCTAACCATTTGAAAAAATTTATTTGTTGTTTTTTTCTTCATTAAGCCTTGCCAACCATAATATTGAAAAACAACAATGCTTCTAATATATTCGCCAACATTATCATGCGGTATATCATGAAGAATACACTCGCATAGAGATGTAATATAGCCTTTTGTAATGACATGAACTTCAAACTCTTTAATCTCTGTGATAATTTGCTCTTGTTTAGTGTTGAAAAGAATAAGCTTCATATTTTTAGCTGTATATCTTTCAGTAATATCCTCAATAAAGTTTTTCTACTTGCGACCCTTTGCTACACGCAAAAAAATCAGCTTAAAGTTATCAAAATGTGCATACATATAATCAACAAATAGCATTGTTTCCAAGAATAAATTTTCTATAATTACTTCATCATCGACTAAATCAGAGTCTATCCTAATAGTTTTTTGTTCACTCCTTTTTTCAACATCAGAAACAACATCTAATGTGTAATTATATTCCTCTTCAATTAGAGCAAAAAATAATGCTTCCTTATTTTTGAAATGACGATAAATAGCTCCTGTAGTTACTTTTTGCTAATTTAGCAATTTCAGCTACCTGTGCATTTTCGAATCCTTTGCTTTAAAAAAATTCCCCTTTAGCACATTCTAAAATTCTATTTTTTGTTATATCAGAGCAATAAGACATCTAACTTCCCCCTCTCATTTTTTATTTTTGATAATCTAATTATCTTTAATAATTATATTATCACTTTTTTTCAGTTTTTTTAGTCAATATATCACCACTCCTATAAATTATCGTTACATGTGGAAATTATGGCGTTCTTATGGTATAATTTAATAACAAATTCAAAACTTGCTTAATGCTTGTTATCTAATTCATTCTTATGAGCAAGCACAGTAAGTGTACGGACACTTACTGAAAAATTGATGAAGCAGCCCTTCGGGATCTGCTTCTTTTTTTATCAATTTTTAGCTTGTTAGGGAGACCCTAAGACCCCGAAAATCATACAAAGGAGGAAATTTCTATGGCAAACAGAATACGAAATGAACGACTTGAAATTAAATTGACCAAAGAAGAAAAAGGCTCTTTTTGAGGAGAAAAGAAAACTTGCAAAATGCAGAAATATGAGCCACTTTATCCGCAAATGTGTTTTAGAAAAGGAAATTTATCAAGTCGATTTAGAGCCTTTCCGAGATTTACAAGGCTTACTTTCCAACGCAACAAACAACATCAATCAGATTGCAAAGCGTGTAAATTCGACCGGTGTTATCTACAAAGAGGACATAGGCGATATGAAACAAGAGATTGAATATTTTTTTCAAAAAGAACTGTGGCAAATTCATTCCTTGCTTCTAAACAGGACTTCCGGAGGTGATTAAAATTTATGGCGATTACAAAAATACATCCTATAAAATCAACCCTTCATCTTGCTATTGACTATATTGTTAATGGAGATAAAACAGATGAACAGCTTTTTAGTCAGTACGCATAAATGCCATCAGTCAACTGCTCATACTCAGTTTTTTTAAGGACAAGAGGGGAGGCAGGAACTAAGGGAACTGTCCTTGCAAGACATCTGATTCAATCATTTTTACCGGGAGAAACAAGCCCTGAAATGGCACATCAAATCGGTCTTGAGTTATGTAAAAAGATCCTCAAAGATGAATATGAGTTTGTGTTATCGACGCACATAGATAAAGGGCATATCCATAATCATATCATCTTCAACAATGTGAATATGGTTAGTGGCAAGTGCTATCAGTCAAACAAAAAAAGCTACCATAAAATTCGTTATCAGAGTGATAAGCTATGCAAAGAAAAAAACCTTTCCGTCATCGATGAACACTACGAAAGTTTTAAGAAAAAGTATAAAGTAAACGGTAAGTCTTGGTATGAAAATGAGCAAGCAAAGAAAGGTACTTCTTGGAAAAGCAGACTTCAATTTGATATTGATCGCATGATAAAACAGTCAAAGGATTGGGATGAATTTCTAAAGAAAATGACCGAGCTTGGTTATGAAATTAAATACGGTAAGCATATCGCTTTTAAGCCGAAAGATAAGCCAAGATTTACAAGGGCTAAAACAATCGGAGAAGATTATACTGAAGAAAGGTTAAAAGAACGCATAGTAGAAAGAGAAACGATTAAGACTCCTCCTGTTAAAAAACGCATTGGAAATATCATTGATATGAAGACCAATGCCAAGGTCAAAGATAGCAAAGGTTATGAATACTGGGCAACGAAACATAATCTGAATACGATGGCGGAATCCGTTATTTTCATCAGAGAACATGGGATTAAATCCGTTCAGCGACTTTGACGAATACATTCAAAAAAACCGCTGATGAAAGACAACATCTACAAGATAAAAATCAAATCCATTGATAAGGAAATGGAACAGTTATCCGCTACGATGGAGCAAGTCCATACCGTTAAAAAAAATATCGAGGATACTACAAAGAATATCGTTCTAATCCATCTGATAAGGCATTCTTCGAAGAATACAAAACTCAGATTACCCTCTATGAAAATGCTCTTTCCGAGCTTAAAAAGTCTTATTCCAAACTTCCAAATTCAAAAGATATTTTAGAAAGACTTGATAATCTGCAAGAAAAAAAGAATACCCTGATGAAAGAGTATTCTTCCTCAAAATCCACAATGGACGAACTTTACAAGATACGCAAAAACTATGGAATTTACATGGGTAAGGAGATGGAGAGATAATCTTTATCTCCTTTTTTTGAGCAACAAAAAAGAGCCGGTGCAGCCCTAAAGACCACACCGACCATCATCTTATCTTTCCGTTTCTTTTGACGATTCCTGCTTTACTTTCGGTTTTTCTTTATCTTCTGCCTGATATTCTTTGATAGCACCAAGTATGGATTTTTTATCATTTTCTTTCCCTTTTTTTCAGAATTGAGCAAGGTATTTAACTTAGCTTTCATTTTTTCAATATCTGCTCTAATCTGTCCTGATTGCTCCCAAGAATCTGCATAAAATAAGTCTTTTTCTCTTTCTTCTATCTCGCTTTTCAATTTAGCAATCTCTTGACTCTTATCCTGTCCTTTCATCTGTTCTTTTGCCTTTAACAGCTTTGAGGATAATACCCTTACATTGCTGTGTTCCTTACCGTTATCATCAATAGAGGTTCTAAGCTGTCCGAATAGCTTTACGAAATCTCCCTGTTTAAAGTCCTTTGGAATATCACTCTTTTCTCCGTAGGCGGAGCAATTATGATACACCTTATTCCCCTTATCATCTTTAGAAACTACGGAGAAATTTGCCACCTTAAAGGCTTCTCCGTTCTTATTTTCTCTTTCGATTACATCGACCTCTCCTACAACATTTCCGACGATATTTACAAGGTCATCTTTCTCCTGCTGAACATAGGGCAGGTCTTTTATCTGTCCCTGTTCTCTTAAATCCTCAATCATATAGTCAAATTCCTCATGCAGTAAATTGATGGTGTCATTGTCCATATAAGAATCGTATAGTTTATCTAAGGCACTTTCATCGTTAATGCCCTTTTCCATACTTATAATTGCCTTAACAAAGTCCTTATGGTTATCATTTACCATATCTTCAATCCTATCCCTTATTGTTTTGTAATCCATGTTTTTATATCTCCTTTCATGGTAAAAGGAAGCTGTTCGCTCCCTTATCTTGCATATTCCTGTTCTTTTGTAATTTGTTTCTCTTCCGTTTTGCTTTCACTTTGATAAGCTCTGATCTGTCCTAAAATAGACGGTTTATCTTCCGTCCTTTGAGAAGTTTCCTCTTTTGTATGAAGATTATCTTCCACATCATAGGTTGATTCAAAGTAATCACTGTCCTTGAAATCATTGTCATATCGGTCAGGAATTCCGTCATTATCCATATCTTTGCCAAGCGGATCATAAAAGTTTCCCTCATCATCAATCTCCAATCCGAGTGCTGCCTTTAAGTCCTCTGAGTCTATATAAGTTAAATCTTCAAAAGAGGATAACTCAATTTCATTTTTCATATTCATTAGAGCTTCGTTCTCTCCCTTGTTTTCATAGTCGAAGCTCTCGGTTTTGATTGGAGTATTATCAATATACTGCGTCCATGTCTTATCCTCTAAGTTCAGTTCGTACTGAATCCCATGCCTTTCATCAGGAGTATTGGTATAGGCAATCCCGATATGCTTTAAATCAGGGTATAGTGTGTCAAACTCATCATAACTTTGGTTTTCTTCATACTCTCTGTTACAGAAGTCAATAATCGCTCGTTTTACATCTTCTATAAGGGGATTATCATTTTTCTTTTCTTCCACTTCTCCCATATCAAGGAGATTATTCAGTTCTGCCAAGCGAAGCACCTTATTCTTTAGTTCATCTGCCTTTTCAAACGGCTTTTTAAGTTCTTCTTTGGCATTTTCAAGCTGTTCTTTGGTGCTGACGAGCTTTTCTTCAAGTCTATTTAATTTCTCAGGCATTTTCTCAAGAGCATTATCCAATCTTATGATATTTCCGTCTGCACTTGTGCCAAGCTCTCCTGAATGCTTTGCAGCACCGTTTAAGCTGAAGTTATGCTCATTGGTGAAGAAGTTGTAACTTACCTCTAAATCCATGTTTCTATACTTACCGACAACTTTGCTTTCATTGATTTTTACTTTAGAAATAGCTTCAAACAGCTTTTCTCCGGCTAACTTTTTATCTAATATCTTCTCACCACCGATAGTAATAGAAGTAAACTTTTCCTCTCCTTCAGCTTTTGCTTCTACATCTTTAATATCTTTCTTTACAGCCTCAATGAGTTTTTCCGTTCTTGCTATTTCTTCCGGATAGTTTTTAGCAACCTTATCCTCTAATCTGTAACGGTTGGACTTATAGTTTGCTTCAAGCATTTTAAGTTTTGTAACCTCATTATCCAAATCCATCTTTTCTTTAATCTTAGGATCACCTGTGGCAAGGGCTTTAATCTCTGCATAGTTTAAACTGCTTTCATCTACATCTTCTGCCACTCTGACAGGTGTTTTACTTGTCATAATCTGTGAAATGAATTTCTGCTTGTTTTTCTATAGTCTGCCACAAATACGCATCAAAGGTGTTCTCTGTTACATAACGATAGATATTCACTTCTTTATTCTCATTTCCCTGCCTCACAATTCTGCCTGCTCTCTGCTCAAGGTCGGCAGGACGCCATGGGACATCCAAATCATGAAGGGCAATCAGTTTGTTTTGCACATTCGTTCCGGCTCCCATCTTCTGTGTTGAGCCGAGTAGTATCCTCACATCTCCTTTTCTTACCTTTGCAAAGAGTTCATCTTTTTGCTTATCGGAATTTGCTTCATGGATAAAGGCTATTTCTTCTTTCGGTATTCCCATTGCCACAAGTTTTTTTCTCTAATATCATCGTAAATATTAAACTCTCCATCTCCTTTTGGAGTTGACATATCGGAGAAAAGAAGCTGTGTGGACTTATTTTCTCTTGTCTTATCCCAAATGGAAAAGACATTTTTCACGCACACATTGACCTTGCTGTCAGGATTATCAGGTAGCAAAGGATTGATTAAACGCTGATCTAAGGCAAGTTTCTTGCCGTCATTGGTGATTTTCAGCATATTATCTTCGTCAGGTTCTACCACCCTATTTCTCACATCATCTGCTCTTTCAGATAAGCTCTTTAGAATTTCCTTTTGTTCCTCACTTGGCAAAGTCTTAATGACTTCATAGTGTGCTTCAGGTGTTGGAAGATTAAGCATATCCGCTGTCTGAATGTCCGCAACTTCCTTAAACATAGACATCAGTTCAGGCAAGTTATAGAACTTGGAAAAATCTTGTCTTTACTCTGTACCCTGTTCCCTCCGGAGAAAGTTCAAAAAGCAGACTGTGTTTCCCCAAAGGTAGAAGCCCAAGAGTCAAAATGCTCTAAATTATTCTTTTTAAGGCTTTCATACTGAAGATAACGCTGCATGGTATAAAGCTCAGTCATAGAATTACTCACAGGCGTTCCTGTTGCAAAGACAATCCCTTTACCACCTGTCATTTCATCCATATATCTACACTTCATAAACATATCGGAGGACTTAAAGGCTTCGGACTGCCCAATACCTGCTACATTCCTCATTTTTGTGTAAAGATAAAGATTTTTTGTAGTTGTGTGCCTCGTCGATAAAGAGCTTATCTACGCCTAATTCCTCAAAGGTAATAACATCATCTTTCTTAAAATCATCATTTAATTTCTCAAGCCTTGTTTCCAGTTTCTTTTTTTCGTCTTTTCGAGCTGCTTTACCGTAAAATTCTGATTTCTGTCATGCTTATATTCCTCAACATAGTTAATAATCTCATCAATCTGATCCTGAATATGCTTCTCCTGATATTCCTTACTCATCGGGATCTTTTCAAACTGTGTATGCCCGATTACAACGGCATCATACTCTCCTGTGGCAATTCTACCGATGAAACGCTTACGGTTTTTCGGCTCAAAAGTCTTTTTTTATCTGCCACCATGATATTTGCTGACGGATAGAGTCGCATAAACTCTCTGCCTATTTGTCCTGTTAGATGGTTCGGCACAACAAATAAAGACTTGGAACACATCCCAAGTCTTTTAGATTCCATTGCGGAAGCTACCATTTCAAAAGTCTTTCCACTACCTACCACATGAGCAAGTAGCGCATTTCCACCATACAAACTTCTTGCAATGGCATTTCTCTGATGAGGTCTTAAATCTATTTTAGTATTCATTCCCTCAAAAGATAGTTTACTTCCATCATACTCACGATTTCTGATAGAGTTAAAACGCTCATTATACAGTTTTACAAGTCTGTTTCTTCTTTCCTGATCGTTAAATATCCAGTTCTTAAATTCTTCTTTTAGAAGCTCCTGCTTTTGCCCTGCAAGTAAGGTTTCCTTTTTATTTAGCACAGAAGTTTTTGAGCCATCCGAATTTACAATCTGGTCAAATACCTTTGTTTCTTTTTAAGTTCAGTGCATCTTCAATCAGCTTATAGGCATTTACCCTTGAGGTGCCGTAGGTCATCTCTGCAAGGTCATTTCCTCTGTCCCTGCTCTTTCCTTCTACATTCCATTCACTTGTCAGATTTGAAAACTTAACCTTAATATCCCATCTCGCCCAGCCCGGTGTTTTCAGCGTTTCAAAAATAAATTTTTTTCAACATCTTTAATCGGTATCCAAGTTGCACCAAGACGGACATTGATTTCACTTGCTTCAAGCTCCTTTTGGGAGAACTTTCGTAAGCTCAGCCTTTTGGTATTCCAATCGGCTCATCTCATAGCTTATCAGCTCTTTTTCTTTCCCATCTTCGGCATAGCCAAGATGAGGCAGCTCTCTTTCTGTCTGTCTTAGCTTTGCAAGGTAGCTGTCTACGATGGCAATCTTATCTCTGATATTTCCACTTAGGTACTCATCTTTTGTTACATAGCCATACTTATAGGAGTTGCCGCCATTGGCACAGGCAAAAGGCAAATCTCCATCTTCGAGGTTAAAGGAAAGCGGTCTGTAAAAGTTTTGTTCCTCTCTGATGTTTAGATAGATTTCCCCTCTAAGCTCCTCAATCAAAGTAGGTCTATCTTTATCTGTCAGACTTTCCATATATTCAAAATCCACATAACCTTTTTCAGACATAGATAAAACAAGAGCTTCAAGGGAAGTATCAACATGATCGATTGTCTTTGCCTTTATGATTGTTCTTTTTGAAAAAATATCTCCCTTAGCCTTAAAGTTTTCTTCTTCATCAAGGATTTCTATGGAAGATACAAGCGGGAAGTTACTATCTTCTTTTAAGGCTCTGGTATTAGAAAGATTATTGACATACCCATGTTTTTTAGAAAAACTGTCATAGACTTCATTTAACTTCTCCTGAGCTTTCTTTACCTCATCATCTGAAAAATCCTCTTTTTGTTTATATATGACATCCTTTAAGGCTTCGTTCAGTTCAAGATAATCTTTAATCTTTTCCTTGTTTTTATCCGTTACCTCTTTCTTTACAAATAGGGAATTCTCCCTGTAATACACTTCATCATCAATAATGGTATAGGAGAAATTCTTAACATCATCTGTGGCAGGTATTGTGCTGCTTTCATCATCAAGTAGCTCTATTTCTTCATACTTTGCATCTTTATAGATTTCTTCGCTTGCTTTTGTAAGTAATTCCTTTAAGTCCGTATTTTCTTTCGGTAGGCAAGCTATTGTATTTCCAAATCTTCCCGATACCTCTTTCATAGAGCCAAGTACCATTTCAGGATGATCTACGAAATATTTGTTATATACAAGTCCCTTTTCATCTTCAGATAGATGTATCCAGTCCTCATCACGCTCTCTGATACTATCTCTTTTCTTTAGGAAAATAATGTCCGATGTTACTTCCGTTCCGGCAACACCCTTAAAGGTGTCATTAGGAAGTCTGATAGCTCCTAAAAACTCTGCTCTTGCTGCAAGATAGCGTCTTACACTTTCGTCCTTTTTATCCATTGTTCCTGAAGATGTAATAAAGGCGATAACCCCGCCGTTTCTAACCTTATCAATGGACTTGGCAAAGAAGTAGTCATGGATTAAGAAGTTGTTTTTGTTATATTCCCTGTCATTTACCTTGTATTCTCCAAATGGCACATTACCAATAACCGCATCAAAAAAGTTATTGGAAAAGGAAGTTTCTTCAAGTCCTTTAATCTGTATATCACTTTCAGGATATAAGAGTTTTCCAATCCTACCGCTTATAGAGTCAAGCTCTACACCATAAAACTTTGACTTATTCATTTCATCAGGAAGATTTCCGATAAAGTTTCCAATGCCCATTGATGGCTCAAGGATATTTCCGTTCTTAAATCCCATACCGGAAAGTGTCTTATATACGCTGTCAATCACTGTTTTAGGAGTATAAAAAGCCGTTAAGGTTGATTCCCTAGCAGCTTCATATTCAGATTGCGATAGATTTTCTTTTAAGAATGCTCTTGCTTCTTTCCATTGACCACCTCTGTCTTCATCAAATACTTCAGATAATCCGCCCCAACCGACATATTTTACCAAGACTTCCTGAGCTGTATTGTCAAGCTCTCTTTGTCCACTCTCCACTCGGTTAAGCATGGAGATTGCTTCAAGGTTTTGGTTTAACCTTTCACTTGGCGTTAATTTTTCAGGGAGGATTTCTTCGGTAATCTTAAAGTTATGAGCTTCTATTTTAGGTTTTTCTGCCTTTTCATCAATATCTTGAATCGTATCTTTAGCTTTCGTGTATGTCAGATTTTCAAATATTCTCTCAAGGTCGCTATCCAAACGATAGGGAATGACATCGGATCCGGTTATCATACCGCCAAGATACTCGGTATTGTCCTTAACCGTTACGGTCTTTAGGTTTTTTCCCATATTATCAAAGCGGGTAATGGTACAGTCCTTATCCTTGTATCTCACTTCATCGCCAACCAAAAAGTTTGGTCTTTCAAGGCTTATCTTTTTTAGCAGCTCCTCATTATCCATAAACGGTACGATTGCAATTTGCCTATTTCCATCTCTTGCCGGATACATCCATACCTCCGGCTTTCCATTTACCTTATTTTTTTCAATATCCCTTGCGATATATGCTTCATGGTCAAAATATACGGTATCACCTTGTTTCACTGCAAATTGATCTGCAAGGCTTTCCTCTTTTTCATTCAGCTCGATTTCCTCTCTTTGCTGAATATAGTCAAATAGGGTAGATTGAACGGGACTTTTTTCATCAAGTAAATTATCTTTGTTATCTGTATCCTCTGTACTAACCCCTGATAACCTGCTCCTGTCGTCGATAATACCCTCGGCTTCTTCTAATGAAATTCCCATTTCATCGCTAAGATAAAAGATGTCCTGTTCCTTTTGCTTATCTTTTGAGGAAAGCTGTCCGTTAAATACTCGGTTTATTTCTTCCTCGCTCATCTGTTTTACAAGCTCTGTGTCTTTAATCTCTCGAAAAGTCTTTGGAAAATCTTCTAAAATGAGCCTCTGAGCGTTTAGTTCCTTCAGCTCCTCAAGATTGAAATATCCCCATTCAGGTTCAATCCCTAAAACAAGACCAAAAGCATCACCGCTTTCTCTGTCGTACTCCGTCATATACCAAGTCCAGTTGCTTCTAAAAGGAATGATATATGCTGCATGAACTTCCTTATCCGCTAAATCAATTTCTTCCTGTGCGTAAAGCTCCGGTACTCTTTTCAATCATTTCCTTTGTCATCAGATTTTTCAGGTTCATCTTTAGAATAATATTGTGGTGCTTTTGATTCTTCTATCTCTGTCTTGCTCTCTATTTTCTTTTCTTCATACAGATTTTTAGAAAGCAGCTCATCAATATGCTTTGCCACACTTGTCCAAGTAAGGAACACATCGCTGCAATCTTTCTTTTCCAGTTTTATTCCTTTGGCATCGTGCCATTCTCCACTACCTGTCAAGCCTGATACCGCATGGCTTCTTCCTCCTGTTCCGTATTCATCTTTTAAGAAGTCGGCTTTTTCCTGTAAAGTGTGATTTTCTTTGAAAAACTTTGTAATTCGCTCTTTTCCTCTATCAATTCCGCTTCCTCTTGACAGGGTAGCAAAGACTTCATCTTCTGTAATAAAGGCTTTTACTTTTGGAAGTTCAGTAAGATTAGAAGTATATTCTTTTCTTGGCAGTGCAAGCTCCTGTAATCTCTGATATAGGCTCTCCACCTTATGATAGTGGAACCTCAGCACATCTCTATCTTCTCTATATGCTTCTAAAAATCGTCCATACTCTTTGATGACATCCCCAAGGTATTCAGGATTTCTCAGTGCCTCAGATAATCTTTTCGTTTCTTCCTGAAAGCCACCACTTATCTTTAAAAGTTCAAAATATCCTTGTTCTTTTCCTTCCTCACTCAAATCGTGAATAAGATACCATAGGGACTCTGAAATCCGATCTCTTTCATAGTCAAATGCTTCAGAAAGCTCTATATTTGTAGCAAACTCACCGCTATTAAGAAGTTCATTTATCCTACTTGCAGCATCACTCCAACTTAAAACCTGCGTATGATCCTCTCTTGCCGATATTCCGGAAGCAAAATGAATCCCCTTTATCTGAATACCACGCCGAAATTTCACTTCCGTCAATGATATAGCCGTTTCCCCTGGAAAAGTGTTTTTAAGGTATTCTCCTAATTCTTCTGCTGTTTTTCCTTTGGAAAATTCAGCGATAACAGGAAGTCTGCCACCATCATGATTTCCTCCGTTAATCAGGAACACATCCTTTTCCTTTTGACTAAGAGGAACGGTAAGGATCAGTTGTCCATAAGCATTTTTCAGGCAAAGAAAAAGAAGCCTTATCAGCTTCTCTTATCTCTGATTTGGTATTTTCTTTTAGATTTCCACGATTTCCTTGATGGTCATTTCTTTGAGAGCCGAAATCATCGCCCCATACTGAGGACTTTCCTCGCTCTCTATCTTCCAAGACTTCGTCAGTTTCGGTTTCTCTGTTCTCATAAACGCTATCGCCTGTTTCTGAATGTCCATCAGGTGTTCTGTCAGCTTCTTCTCCTTGTATAGATCCACTAACATCTCGAAGTGGCTCTGCTCCTCGCTCTGTGAAAGGTAATCCAGCCTCATCACTGCGTAGGTCGGATTGGGATATTCCTCGATGAATTCCGTCTGTTCCTCCAAGTCGCTTAGTGTATTCTCCCTGATTTTCTCTATTATCTCGTCCGTACTCTCCATTTCGGAGAACTCGCTCGTTTTCATTTCTTTTCTGATCATCTCGTCGAAGTACATTTTCTTCTACCTCCTCAATTTCTTCTCTAATCTTATTATATCCTGCTTCTTTACCTCTTAAAACTTCTTTGTCAAGCTCTTTACTTTTCTGAATGGTCGCATCAATGATATTTCCGCTAATATCCGATACGGTTTCACCAAGACTCATAAGAGATATACTATCAAGTCTTTCAAAATTTTCTCTTAAAAGTTCACTATCCATAGGATAATCAAGCTGAAACCTTGAAGATACCGCATAGCTCACTGAATCTCTCACAAACTTTGTAAAAGATATTCTATTCTCATCGGCTATTCTAAGCTCGTTCATTAGACTGTCTATCTTTTCATCTCCGTAAAGCCTGCTTAAAGAAAAGATATTTTCTAAGATACTTTCACTCTCTTCATATCCCTCACTTTTTATCATTTCCTTTAACACATCTTGATGCGCTTCTTTATCGAATCTCCATAGATTTACTTCATTGACATCTCTGTTTCTTGAAACTGTCTGACCTATATCAAAGATGTAGTCCACTTTCTTGTATGTGCCATAGTCCTCTAAAATAGGGATACCTTTCTGTCCTCTCATAACAGTTCGGTTAAATCGTTCCCTCCAATAATCGAACTTGGCACAGGCTGTCGCTTCAGGATTTCTATCATAGATACTTAATTGACTTCTAAAGTCATATCTTTGATTGTTTCCAACAACCCTTAGGAGCTTCAGATATTCTGCATCACTTTGTAAAATATCTTGTTTTACAAGCTCCAAAATGTTATGAAAATCATTTATTCGCATTTTTACCTCCTTCTTTTTTCCAAACAAAAAAGGTGGTTAGATTTTACTCTAATCACCTTTTGATTCTGTGTATTGCAACTTACTGTAACTTAATTTTTCTACTACAAAACCTTATTGCATGGTACTTTTAAAAATCAATTACCTACTAAAAATCGTGGTTCTGCAACTTACTTTTACTCGTTAAGTTCCCAATGACCATTATTTCCACTACCTACATATTGCAAATTATCTATTTCCTTCAAAGTTCTTTGTATCGTCTTTACACTTACCCCTGCACCTTCTGCAATAGCCTGTCTTGTAATTTTATTATTTAATCTTACTTGTGCTTTTATAAATTCAATCAGTTCATCTCTGCCCTGAGGGACATCGTGAGGGACACTGTGAGGGACATCGTGAAGGACATTCCCTCCACCCACCTTTTGCGTCGCTATCTTCTTCAAAGGAATAATCGTTCTGAATATATCTCCTTCCTCAAATAGCGGATTTTGTCCTGAATAAAGCTGTGTGTACTTGTAGGTATTTCTCATTCCTGAGCCTAATTCATCAGCAAGACCTATTTCTCTAAATACCTTTGATATAGCAGGGTTTTTAGGAAATGGCTCAAATTTCTGCAAGTCTAATGCTCCCATACCATGAGCCAAGTTGCTGTTTTCAACAGTAATTTTCTCATCATCAATAATCATCTTTGCAGGATACCCACTTGAATAATCCCTATGAGCCAATGTATTGGAAACTATCTCTCTAAGTATCCTATCTCTTGCATTGACATTGACAATTCCGTCCAATACAAATAAATCATTCAAATGCTTTTGCCCAAACTCAATAAGCCTATCATAACTATCAATCAGATTTGTTATGACAACATCTCTATCATCATATCTATCCTTGTTTTCAACTCTGAATATAGCATCAGTTTTGTGCTGTGGAAGAACGGACATAATAGAGTTGTCTTTTCCAAATAACAGAATAGCTGCTAATGTAATTCCCTCACGCTTTGTTTCCGGATCGGTCAGTATCAAATTGGCACTTCTAAGAAGTTCTTCATTGCTCATATTCTCCCAAACATGATTTTTATTTCGGGAAACAGCCATTTTCTTAGCTTTATCAATGACAGAAGCATCAAGAAAATCAATATCAAGATTCGGATATACTTTATTAACAAAATAGCTTCCTTGCTTTCTTGCGTATAGCTTATATACAAGTTCGGAATGGTCTGTTATATTGATGTCTCCCTCATAAGACCTATCCCAAATTCTTCCATTATGTCTGCACACCTGATATCCTTCCGGAACTCTGATGTAAATTACTTTTTTCTCGTCTATATCAAAGGCTTCAGGAAGCAAATAAAGTGGCGGATACATCTTTTGCGGATTATTGATCGCCGTAGTAAATTCCTTTAATCACTTTATCAACTTTCTCTTTACTAACACCAATAATCTCTCTTTTATCATTTACACCAAGTAAAATATGTCCACCATTTCTATTATTGAAAGAGCATACTGTATCAAAGACATCTTTGGTTAAAGCATTTTTGGATTCTTTAAACTCGACATCTATCTTCTCTCCATTTTGAATTAACTTCTTTATTTCATCTATCATCATCTGCTTTTTTTCACCACCTTTATTTCCCAATGTTTTTCTTCAATAAAAAAACTTTGGAATTTTGAATTTCAACTCTATCTTTATTGACTACAAAAGTAACATAATCTCCATTTTCTAAATTCAAAAGTTCTCTTATCCTTTTCGGGATAGTAACCTGTCCTTTTGCCATAACTTTTGCAGTATCCATAAATATATCTTTCATACTTACTTCCTTTCGCCCCTACTTTTTCCTACAAAAATATTATAACACTTTTAGGACATTTTTTTCTACTTTGAAATTAGTACCCACTTACTTACTATATGTAAGAACAACCTCTCTTATCTCTTTTTCAATATCTTTCAAAAATTCTTCCTTTGAAGATTTCCCCTGTGCAATATCGGATAGCTCCATTTCCCACTTTGCGGTAGTTTCTGCTGACTTAAAGCTATCAGATAATATTGTTACAAGGCTAATTCCTTTATGCGTGGCTATAAGATTTTTCTTATCTCTTTCTACAAATCCCTTAAAGATTAAGTTTTCAATAATCCCTGCCCTTGTTGCCGGAGTGCCAAGCCCCTTTCTTTCCACCTCAGCATCTTTTTCTAAGGCATCATTTCCTGCAACCTCCATCGCCTTTAAAAGTGTATCTTCTGTAAAGTGTTTCGGAGCTTGAGTGTACTTTTCTTTAATCTCTTTCTCCTTTATTTCAAGGATATCTCCCACATTTACCTCCGGTAAAACAGGTTCCTCATTTTTCTTAGACATATATTCTTTCAAATACTTAGTAAATCCCTCGTCTTTAATAACCTTACCAGTACTCGTAAATTGAAAGCCGTCAAATTCAGCTACAATCTTCGTTGTATTTTCCACTAAAGGATAGCCCACACTTGCATGGAGCTTATTAGAAATCAGTCGATATACCTTTGCTTCACTCTCAGGAATACCCGATAAATCTTCACTCAGTGAGCTTACTGTAGGAATAATCGCATGATGATCCGTAACCTTTTTTGAGTTAAACACCGTCTTGATACGACCTGTATCAAAGTCATTTTTGCCCAAAATATTATTGACGGTACTTGTAATCATATCTTCAGTAAGGCATCTGCTGTCTGTTCTTGGATAGGTAATCAGCTTCTTTTCATACAAACTTTGAGCATAGTCGAGAGTTTGCTTTGCAGAATATCCAAAATACTTATTGCACTCTCTTTGAAGTGTCGTAAGGTCAAATGGTAAATCAGGCTTTGTAATTTTCTCTTTTTGGATAACATCAGTGATTTCAATCTTATCGCCAACTAAATTGATTAGCTGTTCAGCGACGAACCCTCATCATCAATTCGCTCAGTCGAAAGTATAAAGCCGTTCATAGATAGCTCCACTGTGTAGTATTTATCTTTCTTAAAATTAGTTATCTCGTCATCTCTTTTTACAATCATGGCAAGAGTCGGTGTCTGTACTCTCCCAACACTGTAATTTTGCTTATATAAGCAAGAGTATAGCCTGCTGATGTTCATTCCAACAAGCCAGTCGGCAACCGCTCTTGCTTGAGCCGATTCAAAGAGATTATCATAGTCTTTTCCGTCTTTTAGCTTATCAAAGCCGTCTTTAATTGCACTATCTTCCATGGAGGAAATCCAAAGCCTTTTCATCTTCTTTTTACAGCTTGCCTGAAGATATACAAGTCTAAAGATTGCTTCTCCCTCTCGTCCGGCATCGCAGGCATTGATAACAGTATCAATCGCCTTATCATTCATCAGTTTTTTTAGGACTGCAAACTGCTTCTTTGTTGCCTTTGCCACTTCATACTGATATTCACTTGGAATAATCGGCAAGTCATCAATCTTCCATTTGGCATACTTTTCATCGTAAGAATCGGGATTTGCCATTTGAATTAAATGCCCGACACACCAGCTTACTCTGTACCCGTTTCCCTCATAGTATCCGTCTTTTTTATTCTTTGCTCCTATTATCTTTGAGATTGATAATGCAACACTTGGCTTTTCAGCAATTACAAGTTTCATATATTTTTCCTCCCTGTTTTTCAATATAAGAGGGCGAAAGATTTTTCTCTCCTTCGCCCTGTGTTTTACAGCAAATAGTATCTTTTTTACTCCTAATCTTCTTCGCTGTCCTCTGTTTCATCTTCCAGTTCCTGATTTTCAACTTCTTCATTTTCCGTTTCTTCACTGCCTTCCGCTTCCGAGAAGAAATCATCATCTTCCTCGAAGGCTTCCAGTTCCTTATCTTCTTTCTTTTTTGCCACCTTAAAATAATAGCCTGCTCCCAATGCCCCCAAAGTTACAAGAGCAAGCAGGATATATGTTCCGGTGCTGCTTTTTTCTTCCTTTTTTTCAGGCTTTGCTTCTTCTTTCGGTTCGTCCTTTATGGGTTCTTCCTTAACTACTTCTTTCGGTTTTTCCTTGATTTCTACCATATTGAGCAGATCATCTTCCGAAACTTCGGTAAGAAGCATGACATTTTCTCCCTGTTCATCATGATTGATAATGAGATGAAAGGTCTTTCCGTTCTTGGTCTGAAAAGTAATAAACTGTCTGGCATCCGCAGAATATTTATCCGTTTCTTTGTTATCGCTACTATCTCCATGATGAATGGGATACTCCTGATTGGCATTATTTACATTCTCCGTAACACTTGCCCTTGATTTGGTAGGTTCGGTCGGAATCCCTTTATTGGTATTGGTTGTTTCTCCGTTTGAAGCCATTTTTTGCTTTAAATTCTCCGGCTCTTTTGCAGTCAATTTGTTGGGATAACGCACTTCTTTTTCTTCTTCCTTTTTAATAACTGTAATTTCCGGTTTTTTTCGGTTCTTCTTTTAGTGTTTCCTGTCTCGCTTCTTTTTCATCAATCTGTGCATAGGCTACCAATGGGTAAGCTGCTATCATGACCGTAACAGCAAGAAGTAACGCTGTCATTAACCTTGTAAACACCTTATTTTTCATAACTGTTCTCATGATTTTTCTCCTTTTTTATTTCCGTTTGTTCCTTTTTAACCTTTGCCATTAAATCTGTAATTGTGATATTGTTTTTTTCTGCAAATGGCAATAATCTCCTCATTTTCAAGTTCTTCTTCACGAATCAATAAAGGCTCCAATTCTTCATCAATCAGAGCCTTTTTATCCTTTAACTTCTTTATCCTGTTTTTTACTGCTGTAAGTTCTTTTTTCACATTTTACCGTCCTTTCTTTATTTTACTCTGCCAAAGCCGTAGAAATGCTCCCTCCAGTAAGGTGTGTTGATACTAACAAATCGAATCGGATCTCCGGCGTGTATCATCATTCCGTTTCCTGCGTAAATGCCGACATGAGAAATAGGGGAGCCACTGTCGTAGGTGTTCTTAAAAAAGATTATATCTCCCGCCTTTGCTTCACTTGGAGATACGGGATTGCAGTAAGTTTTGTAGATTCCCCAAGCCGTCGTTCGTGGCATATTTTTACGCCCGAATGGGTAAAGCTCCAACACACAAAGGACGAACAGTCGAAGTTATTCGGCCCATTCGCCCCAAAAACATATCGCTTTCCAATATGCTTTTCCGCTTCCTGAAACAGTGCCTTCACCGTTACATCGTCAAAGGCAATTCCCGGATTTGAAAAGTCGGGATTGTCTACAATCTCCGATAAATTTCCGTTTCCACTTCCAAAGACAGTTTCCATATTTCCTTTAGATGCAAGCAGAGCTTCATAGTGAAGGACATTATCGGGATACTCTGCGAAGATTTCTCTTACAACACTGTCCATTTCTCTTTTCTTCAGTGTTACTATGAGCTTCTTATACTCATAAGCTTCTTCATGGCTTTCGGTATGCTCATTGCCATCTTCATCGGTATATGTTTCCGTAACCGTCCTGTATCGGATTTCAATTTCTTCCCGATAAGATAAATCATACATCTTTGTAAAAAGGTCGTTGATGATACTTTGAACTTCCTTTGAATCCTTAATTTCTCCACATCTTGAAGTGATGTAGGATAAAAGCTCATGGGTGTTGTGTCCGATTTCTCCCTCTTTTTCTATGATGTATTCGTCATATCCGGGATAATTTTCTTCTACGGAACTGATTTCGTCTTGCAGCCCTTCTTCCAGTCCTGAAAACTGCTGATTAACTTCCGTTAAGACAGTTTGGTCGGAAAGATAGGTTGTAGTTAATACGCCGCTTGTAGAGTTTATCATTCCGGTCATGGATGTGCCTGCAAATTGAATGATAAAAGTCCCCAAAATAATAAGACCTATGACAATCATCATAAGTCCCTTTGCTTTTCGTATCAGCATTTCTTTGGAGCTTTTCAATGTCCCTGATCAGACTTTCTTTGATACGATCTCTAAGCCTTGATTTATTTCGTTTTTCCAATAGCGGATTTCATCTGCTTTTTTTCTTTTGAAACTTCTTAAAGGCATTTGCTTGCTTGTATTCCTTTGTTTTCTTTAATTCCTCTTTGGCTTCCCGAAACTCCAACTTGGATTTACGCTTTCGTATCTTGTAATCTTTTTTGCTTAGATTATAGCTTTTTTTGCCTTTTTTTCTTATCGGCATAGTTTTTTTATCCCATGAAGTAATTTTTGAATTGCCGTCTGCAATCTTTTTCTCCGGTTTCCACACCCTGATTTTTCATCAGTCGCCATGGGATAGGTAATCCCTTACCGCTTCACTTCCTTTTGCTAAACCTGACAGAACAGATCCCTTTGCAGACTTTTTTTCTTTTCTCTGCCCTGAATCATCTCTTTTGGAAGACTTTTTTTCCTTCCGTCTTATCGTCTGAGGGACTATTTTTCCTTTTTTTCCTTGTATAGACCTTATCCGAATAGTTTTTTCGTTTATACAGCTTCTTTTGAACATTGTGCTTTTTAGAAGAGTGTTCCGTTATATCTTCTTTGGTATGAAGATTATCTTCCACATCATAAGTCGATTCAAAATAGTCGCTGTCCCTAAAGTCATTGTCATAACGGTCGATGATACCGTCATTATCAAGGTCTTTTCCTAATGGATCATACACTTCTTCATTTTGACTGTAGTTTCCTTCCGTTCTTAACTCTTTTCTAACCTTTTCAGCCATTTTTCTTTTCTTTAAAACTTCGGCTTTTTGTTCCTCAAAGGAATTTTCATTTGACCTTTGAGGAAAGATATTCTCTTTTTTTACGCTTTTCGGTACAGAAATTCTCTCACCAACTGTTGTTTCATCATTTGTAGCTGTTGTTTCATCGTTCGTAAAGGAAGTAAAAGCACTGTTTTCATAGCCGGATACAAGAGGAGATTTATTATCTTCTTTTGATGTATCTGTTTCCTTGTCTTTTACAACATTTTTAAGCTGTTTTCCCTTTCTTTTAGGACTTCCTTGCTGAATTTCATTTTCGAAATTTCTTTTTGCTTTCCTTTTCGTGGATCTTATCCTGAAATCGGTTTTTTTCTCGTGAATAATTTTTCCCTCGGTAATCATCGCCATTCTTTAATTTACTGACTTCATCCGCATCCATATATTCTTTTCCCTAACAGTTTTGCTTCTTCCTTTATTTTCTGCCTTTCCTTAAAAATCTCGCCTTAATTTCTTTTCCACAAGCTATCACCTCATTTCTTCGGGTTTCGTTGTCATCTTCTGATAGAGAATCGTATCTTTTGGAAACTTATCAATAAAGGGAACAATGGTATTCCCAAAGAATAACAGTCCTTCTCCCGCATTGGAATTGGTAACATATTTAAGCTGCGGTTTGGAGATTTTCAGTTTTCTTGCCAAGATTTCCCGATCTCCTGACGCTTGATTGAGCATTAAAACAAAATCTGTGTTATCAAAGATGTTTTCTATCTCCTTACTCATCAGTAAGTCTTTGACATTCTGCGTAATGCCGGTCGGAATTCCTCCCCATTTTCTGAAACGCTTCCATATCTCAACGGAGTAAGAGGCGGTCTGTTCTTCTTTTAAAAGTAGGTGAAACTCATCAATGTAATACCTTGTTGCCTTGTTTCCTCTGTTTTGGGATACCTTATTCCAAACCTGATCCTGAATCACAAGCATTCCGATTTTTTTAAGCTGACTGCCCAATTCCTTGATGTCAAAACAAAGGAGCTGCTTATTGAGATCCACATTCGACCTGTGGTTAAAGACATTTAAACTTCCTGATACATAAATCTCCATCTCCGTTGCCAGTTTTTTCCCGACCTTTTCTTCCTGATTTTTTAACATATCGTATAGGTCTTGTAAGATAGGCATATTTTCAGAAATCGAATTTTCAAAATACTTCTCATAAATCTTAGGTAAGCACCTGTCTATAACCGACTTTTCTTCTGCTGTCAGTCCGCTTCCTCCAACGACAAGTTCAAGCATAGACATGATGAAGTTTGCCTTGTCTTTTAACGGTGCATCTCCATCGCCATAGTTCATATTGATGTCAAGGGGATTGAGGTAATCCTTTGATTTACTGCTAACCTTAATGACCTCTCCGTTAAACTGACGCACAAGGTTTCCATATTCGCCCTCTGGATCGCAGATGATGACATCATCATCCGTTACCAAAATCGCATTTGCCATTTCACGCTTTGCCGAGAATGACTTACCACTTCCGGGTGTTCCTAAGATTAACCCATTGGGATTCTTTAATTTCTTTCGATCCGCCATAATCAGGTTATGACTTAGGGCATTTAGTCCATAGTACAAACTGTTGCTTGAATTGATGAAAAGCTCCTCTGTGGTAAACGGTATAAAGACGGCTGTTGATGAGGAAGTTAAGCCTCTGTTAATCTCAAGCTTATTTACGCCAAGAGGAAGCACGCTTACAAGTCCTTGCTCCTGTGCATGGTCAAGTCTTTTTATCTTACAGTTGTGCTTATTGGCAATGGAGCTGATTTGTGCAATGGTGTTTTCCAGTTTCTGTACTGTCCTTGCAAAGTTCATAAAGACAATAGTTACGACAAACATACGCTCATCTCTTGTCTGTAAGTCTTTGAGTAGGCTTTTCACATCTTCACCATAGGTGATTAGGTCTGAGGGTAAAATGTCCATATCATAACCCGCTCTTACCGCCTTTTTGTTTTCCTCAATTCGCATTTTGTCGATGTCGGTGTTCTTCCTTTTTACCATCTTGATGGCTTCCGACTGCTCGATTGCCTTAATATGAAAGGAAATATTGATGTTATCATCAATATCCAAAAACTCGGCAAGCATACGGTCTGAAAGCTCACTGGCAAGGATTTGAAAATGACTTGTCGCTCCGATAAACTTCCCGAACTTAAAGTATCTACTCGGCGTAAAGTTAAATTCATCAGGCGTAATATATGTCTTTGTGCTTTCTCTTTTCTTTAAGTCTTTGTAGGAAAACTCAAAGGTCTTGCCCGGATTTAATACATCGTGAAGGATTTTCAGCCTTTCTTCTCCGTTTAGACTTTCCGCACGCACGCCCATACTTTTTAGGGACGATAAGATGTCAATCTCCAGTCTTTCCAGTTTTGAGATTGCCTGCTCCATATTGTCCGCTTCGACGGTAAAAGTAATATACTTTGATTTTCTTAGTCCGTTATTTCCCTTTACAATCTGATTTTTCAACATCTCTCGAAACTCAAGACGTATCTCATCAAAGCCGTCTTTTTTATCCGGTATCTGAATTGCCGACTGCATTTCTTCGTTTCTTCCAAGCTGATTGATATAGGAAAGTTCAATCTTGACACTTGGATCAAAGGAATTTAAGAAGTTGGCAAACTGATTAAAAATCAAATCTCGATCTTCCTCTAAGGCAAGCTGATAGTTAATGTCCTCAAAGACAATACTTTTATTAAAGTGCCTTTCATCTGTTTGGCATATACCGCTTTTTAACATTCTAAGATAGGGAATAGTATCTTCCACCGTATATCGTTTTGACTCTTTCTTTAAGATTAAATCAAAGACTGATGTTTTCTTATTTCCATTATTTGTCTTGTCTTTTTTCATCTTTACTTTATCTTGCTTTAGTTCCTGTTTCCCCCTTTTTAGTGCCTTTTTGTTTCTTTCTAGCTTTATCTGCTGAATTTTTCTTTTGCTGTTCAAGGTAAACCTCCTTTCTCACACGCTTCATTGGTTGGTAAAACTTGTGTAAATAGATATACTTAAAAATATTTTTTTCAAAGGTCAGTCCGTCTTTTTCAAACAGTGTAATGAAAAAAATGGGAAGTGTAGACACGATGAGAAATAGAATCGCTATATCATTTGCTACAAACTTTCTCATAAATAAATAGACCGGTATTCCTACCAGCCCTGCGAGAGTAAATCCGATCAGCTGTCTTTTGGTTAAGTTAAAAGCGACCTTCGTTTTTACTTTCTTTAAGTCTTTCGGGATTGGTACATACGCCATGATTTACCTCCCATCTTCTTTTTCCTTTGACAGCTCCTCCATGTGTTCATATACGGAGCCGATTTCTTCCTGAATACTGGCAAGCTGTTCCTCTGTGCTTTGATTGATTCTTCCCTGCATCAGACAAAAATCATTATGACAATGTCCAACCTTGGTGATTCTTTTGTTTAGCTCTTTCATTTTTTTATGAACTCTGATTCTATCCATCACAAAGGCAATGCCTGTTACAAGAAGTGCTGCTTTCCATATTGTTTTTCTTTTCTTCATACTATCTTTCCTTTCTTTTTTAGTGTGCGTTTAATACACTTTTTGCCAGTGTTCCGCTTTTTAACATCATCAGTCCCAGCAAAATTGCATACCCGAGTATCGTAAAGGTACCGGTATGAATGTCTGTAATCTGTATTGTCTTAACTAATACTGCGTAAATTCCAAGGCAAACCATTAAAAAGAGTCCTTGCAGTCCAAGGGCAAATAGTCCTTTAATGTAGTTTGTTCCGATCTGTCCCCATTCTTTGTTTCCCATTGTCGCAAACGGTATGGCTGAAACCGATGAGTAAACATAGATTTCAAACATTCTTCCGTAAACAACAAGCATGATAACAATGGAGATTCCCTGTATGGCAACTTTAATGAGTGAGGTCTCAAAGAGAATCATAATGAGTTCTCCAAGCCCCTTGTCTTTTAAAGCTTCTACCATCTGAACAATTTGATCTCCGGAAACAACAGCAGAGGTGTTAATCACCCCCGCCGCTTTGTTTACCATACTTTGTGCCACATCAAAGACCGCCATTGAAAATTCAAAGGCATGAGATACTAACCATACAGCAATCCACATCTTGATGATGTATTTGAAAAAGTCAAAGGTGTCCGTATCGTGCATATTGTTCTTTTGCATGACCATATTGATGAGCTCGATACAAAGGACTGCCGTTATGATTAGCTCCCGCAATGGGAATGATAACGGAGTCGTTAATACTTTTGATAAAGTTAAATACTTCTCCGTTCCATCCCATCGGTGTCTGTCCTACATCTGCTGCCACTTTCCCAACTTGATTGTTAATGTCAAGAAACATGGACTCTAAGTTTGCTTGGATACCGCCCAGTAGAAGCTCTTTGAAAAATTCTTCTATCTTGTCAAATATCCCAAACATTTCATCGCTCCTTTTCTTCCTACTTTAGTACATTGGCAAGAAGCGGAATCAGCTTAAGTCCGATAAGGACGATACCGCCTCCCGCCATGAGCTGCTTCACGCCTTGGCTCTTGGCGCCGGGGTTGTCGTTCCCGTAACCTTCCATCAGGTTGATCACGCCCCATGCTCCAAGTCCTGCTCCTACCGCCATTACCAATACTTTCAGTACATCTACTGCCTGTGTAAAAAATTCCATTTTATTCTTCCTCCTTGTTTTCTTTCTTTTCAATTTTGTTGTATGACTTCACTACAAAGTTTTTGTAAGTCTTACCGTCTTTTTCACGCTCTTTGAAATATCCAAAGATATGAATGAGATCGCCTTTTACAAAGTCTTTCGCTGTTTCCACCTTTTCACCGTAAGCGGCACAGTTGATATACTCCTTGCCTTTCCCGTACTTCTTTACAAGTGCAAAATTAACGACTTCTACCGTTTCTCCGTCTTTTTCAAAACTTGAGAAAATAGGCTCTGCAACCAAGTTGGCATTGATGTTCATCATTTCCTGCTTCATATTTTTAATTTCTCCTTTTCTTTTCAATAAAAAAAGCGACTGAAAGTTTCATTTTCCAATCGCTGATGCTTTTGCTATTTAGTTTTTCCTTAGTGGGACTTCTTATCCTTATCATCTTTCCTCCTGATTTTGAGTAATAAAAAAGCAGCAAATCTATTTTTTAGACTTACTGCATTCTTGTAATAACCGTATCCCTATTCAGTTTTGCTTTTCCTTTTCGCTTCATGTAGCTTTCAATATCAAACAAATTCTTCTTGTCATAGTCCTCAAGGAATTTGTAATTCTTGTGCTTTGTAATATCGAATTTATCCGATAGGAAAGGGCGAACACCACGAAGCTGAAAGATACATTTACTGCCGTCCATAACGGTTATTTCATCTTGGCTCATCAGCTCTTTACCAGTCTTTTGGTAATTCAGCCCAAAACTCTTTTGATTGCTCCTTGTTTCCGAAGTGTTGTAAAGGTCTATGGTTTCTTTTCCCAGTGTTTCGGAAAGCTCTTTTAGAGTTGTTTTCTCTTTCCCACCTAAGAATAGGGTACTATCACAGTTGCCAACAATGGTATCGGCGTTATCTTTGTAGATTGCCTTTAGCTGAGATTGTGCCTGTAAGATAATACTTGCGGATATTTCTCTGGAACGGATTGTAGCTATGAGCTTTTCAAACTTTGGAATTAAGCCGATGTTTGCAAATTCATCAAGTAGGCATCTTACATGAACAGGTAATCTTCCGCCATATACATCATCGGCTTTATCACAAAGTAGATTAAATAACTGTGAGTACATAATGGATACTACAAAGTTAAAAGTATCATCGGTATCGGAGATAATAACAAAGAGTGCCGTCTTTCTATCACCAAGAGTATCCAGTTCCAATTCATCTTCTTGCATCAAGTCCCTAAGTTCCTGAATGTCAAATGGAGCAAGCCTTGCACCGCAAGAAATTAAAATCGATTTGGCAGTTTTTCCAGCAGCAAGTTTGTATTTCTTATATTGCTTCACTGCAAAGTGTGTCGGCTCTCTTTTCTCAAGTGCTTCAAAGAGTCTATCAATCGGATTCATATAGGTTTCATCATCTTCTCTGACTTCTGAAGCGTCTATCATATCCAGTAGTGTTGCAAAGTTCTTTTCCTCTCTTGGAGCTTCATAGAAGATATAGCCAATAAGTGCTGTGTAGTAGAGTTTTTCGGCTTTCACCCAAAAATCTTCACCTGCTTTTTCTCCCTCACCTTTAGTGTTTGCGATGATTGTCTGTACTAATTTGAGTATGTCTTTTTCACTTCTAAGATAAGCAAAGGGATTGTATTTCATACTCTTTTTGAAGTTAATGGTATTTAAGATTTTTTTATCTCATAGCCATTATCTTCAAGCATCTTTCCACACTCAAGAACTATCGTTCCTTTCGGATCGGTTACACAATAGCTGCTGTGCATTTGCATAAGGTTTGGTTTTACAAAAAATCGAGTCTTGCCGGAGCCTGATCCTCCTATAACAAGTACATTTTTATTTCTTGCATACTTTGGATTCGACGGTCTGCCGTTCATGGTTAATCGCTCTGTTTGAGTGAGCAAGATATTGTTTTGAAACTTTTCATCCATGTACGGCTCAATGTCTTTTTTATTTCCCCATCTTGCCGAGCCGTACTCTCTACCTTGTCTGAACTTCTTGGCATTTTTGCCTTTGGTATAAATAATGAATTTAATTATAGCAGCAACAACGATTCCTGTCAGTATATCCACTAAATAAATACTTGGGAGAAAACTCATTGTATTAAGCTCTAATATCCCCTGAAATATCCTGTCAATCACATCTCCGCCGGTATAGCTTCTCACATGATAGGAGAAGATGTTGCCAATATAGAAAAATGCAAGATAGGGAATGTTTTGTTTTACAAACTTTGCCTTATCTTGCACCTTAAATATGCCTTTGATGTCCTTTAATATTTTATCTATCACGAGTCTTTTCACCTCCAATCAAAAGTAATAAGTAGCTCCTGTCTTTCGGTGTTACAAAGGTCTGTATTCCGACCGCTTCGCTCTCTTCTTTGCACCATTCCTTTACTTCAAAATATCCTTTGTTGTTCTTGGCATAGGGTAGAAGTCTATTTTTCTTATCTCAATAAATAAGGTTCTGATCTATCAAAAACTGAATAAATACCTTTTGTGGGATATGAAGCTCTTTTGCTGTATTTCTGAAATTAGTAAGCAGATGGTTATTCACCAGTTCATCAAAAATACTTGGCTTTCGGCTCTAAATCTTCTATGATTTTTTTCTTTTTTCAGCAATCAGGTGATTGGCAAGGAGTACCGCATTTGCCAATATTTCTTCATTACTCATTTTTTTTGATTTTTGATATATCCGCCATTCTTACGAATACTCGGCAATACCTCTGTGGTTACCCATCTTTTAAAGTCCTTTGCCTGTGGTAACTTGGAAGATAGGATAAGAGAGTAAAGACCGGACTCGTTGATTATCGTAAATGACTGTCTCACCACCAAAGGGTGTCGTGTTTCACGACTCCCTTTATCTTCTTCCGCAATGTGTCTTACCAAAGCATCTCTCGTGTTTGAATAGCCCAGTTTTTTTCGGCTACTTCTTTTTCCGATAAAGAAAAAAACTCACCGTCTTTTTTTCCATTACAGTGAGTTTCCCGAATTCCATATTTTTCAAATGTTATCAAACTGCTCATAAGCTCTGCTCCTTTTGTTTATTCTTAACTTTATCCTTAGAAACAGTATTTTTTTGCCATCTCCTTAAACTTCTCAATATTTTTTTGTGAATGGACTCTTTTCCTCTCAGCCTTTCTTTCTGATGTTGCAAGAGCATTTTTTTAAAGGCTTTTCTCCATCATTTTCATATCTTTGGCTTGGAAAAAAATACGGAGTATTTGCCTGTTTCCTTATCTTTCATCACTGAAAACTTAACACCATATTTGTTAAGCTCTTTTTTCAGTTCCTTAAGCTCCGCTTCTTCTACCGGTATTTCTTCAAGCTGTCCTTTTTTCGCCATATCTTTGAGCTTGACTTCATTTCCGTTTACTTTAACGAGTTTTTCAAGCCCTCCCAGTTTCTCTGCTTCTTTTATCAGTTTTTTCAACAGATTTAAAAGAAGTTTTCCGGTTATTTTGGCAGCCTTAATCTCAAGGCTTAGTGTCTTTCTTGCAATTTCTTCGTTAATCACATTCAATATCCTCCTCTCATATCATAGCTTACAAGGGCAGAGTAATGTGCATCTATCCCACTTGGTGCATTATATGCTGCTGTTAGGACAAATGCTCTGATATTCCTAATCTTGTATTCATTTTCCTTAATAACATCTGACAGATACTCCAAATGCTCTGATTTAAGTTTTCTAAATCTTTCTTTTACTATATGTGCCGGAAGCTTCGTTTGATTGATTGTAACAAGCTCTCTATCATCAAGTATCATAATATCTGCCAGTATCTTTAATATCTCATCAAAGTCTTTAACTATAAATTTATTGCCCAACTCAAGATGTTCATAATAGCCTGTCTGTGTTCTTAACTCATCTAAGCAGTTCTGATATATATTTTTGTTTTTCTATTTCCACCTCTCCGTCCATCCTTTTTCTTGGTTCTGAATACTCGGCATCTATGACGGAATGATGGGTGGAATTATATGATGAAATATCTGTAGTAATCTTTGATGAATTATTTGTAGTATTCTCTGGTAATGGTTGGGGCATATTGCCATTTTGCATTGGCAGATTTTTGCTCTGTTGCATTGGTGCAATCTGCACTTGTGCATTGGTGGATTTTGCACTCTTTCCATTGGTGCATTTTGCCCTAATGCATTAGGCACAGCTTTTTTTCTAAGGCTTGTAATTCTTCTTTTTTTCTTTTTGTTCTCAATTTCAATATAAAGTTCCTCTAGCTTTTCGGTATTTATGCTGTACCATTTTGTTTTTATCTCTTGGATCTTTATTGTAGTTTTCCTACGAGTAGAAAACCCTGCCTTTTCCAACTTCGCAAAAGGTTCTTTTTACAGTATCGAAACTCATATAGTCAAAATCTTTTTCCTGCCATGCTCTTATTGAGTTATATGTCCAATATCTTCCGTCACAGAAGTTATTGCCGGATTTCTTATTTATTTCTATCCAATAGTTTATTTGCTGTAAGATAAGAGCTTCATTTAAACCTATCTCTCTTGCCAATGTCTTATTTGCAACGATAGGTTGTTCATCAAATAAATACATACTCATCTAAAAGCTCTCCTTTCCATGATATTTTTTCACTAAAAAAGACGATAGTTTTTATCTATCGCCCTTGGTAACCATTTTTATGAAATTTTTTATATTGATTTTATGGCTTCATTGATTCCTTGTATAAAAGCTATAATTACAGTTCCTATCATCGGTATTCCGTAAGGACTTAGTAGAAATCCTATAATGAGTGCTTCTATTGCTGCTCTTGTGTTGTGTAGCATAAAGAATGAGCCTATGGCAACAAATACACACATCAGCATAAGCAAATATAGGATTGCTGTTCCTACGCTAAGCAAGAATGTTAAAAATGCAGTAAGAATACTTAACAGCAAGCTGATTGGAAATAAAATTATTTTTATTATCCATCTCATTTATTCTCCACCGCCTTTGCTAATGGAATAACTGACATAATGGTTTGAAATATTCTTTTACATATCATAAAAGCCTCCTTTTCGATATTTTGTTTGATTTTAAAAATAGGGATACAGTGCTGAAAGCTCCTATTTATCAAGCTTTTTCCTCTGTATCCCTATTATATCTCAAGCCCAATCTGGTTATATTCAAATGAACTCAGCGCAGTGCGTTTTGATGCACTAATGTACTTTACATTCCAATCTGGTTATATTCAAATCGGGGTGGCAAGTGGCGCATCGTCATTCGCAAGCTCCTTTACATTCCAATCTGGTTATATTCAAATGCTGATACAATCACATTTAAAGAAGTCTATGACAAGCTTTACATTCCAATCTGGTTATATTCAAATTTGACACCCTCACGTATGTTTTCAGACTTTACAAACTTTACATTCCAATCTGGTTATATTCAAATTAGTGTCAACTATTTTAATCTGCCCTTGCTCACCACCTTTACATTCCAATCTGGTTATATTCAAATGACTATATCTTCACTTTCTAAGTGTTGCGCACTTCACTTTACATTCCAATCTGGTTATATTCAAATGATTTGAGTAGACACTCCGACAGTCACTTCTTTTACTTTACATTCCAATCTGGTTATATTCAAATTAAGTTGCTCCATAGCACCACCCGGACCGCTCATCCTTTACATTCCAATCTGGTTATATTCAAATAAATGTACTGATTCCATTACTCCCTCCTTTCTTCACTTTACATTCCAATCTGGTTATATTCAAATGATATTTTGGAAAATCGGCGAACAGATCCTTATTGTCTTTACATTCCAATCTGGTTATATTCAAATAGCTATATTTGACGCTTTTATACTATGTCTTTTCACTTTACATTCCAATCTGGTTATATTCAAATAAATGGATCCTGAACAGCGTCAGCAAATTGTCCGTCTTTACATTCCAATCTGGTTATATTCAAATAAGGGCGGAAACTTCTATCCGCCCAAACTCAAAAGACTTTACATTCCAATCTGGTTATATTCAAATAAGGTACCGAGGGAGTACGGCATAAATTTTCAGACCTTTACATTCCAATCTGGTTATATTCAAATGTGACAAGGTTTCACCACTTTCCACTGAAAAATATATCTTTACATTCCAATCTGGTTATATTCAAATAAACCCCTCTGCCCCTCCTACTCTTTATTAGTTAAACTTTACATTCCAATCTGGTTATATTCAAATGATTCTTTGCAATGGTCTTTTCTTACTGCTACAGAGCTTTACATTCCAATCTGGTTATATTCAAATCGACAAATCTCTATCGAGTATCAAACACGCAGGATCTTTACATTCCAATCTGGTTATATTCAAATGTGTGACATATGCGTTTGCTGTTTTTAAAAAATACTCTTTACATTCCAATCTGGTTATATTCAAATGCTATCTAGGACGTGTACAAAACCGTACATATTATGCTTTACATTCCAATCTGGTTATATTCAAATTAAGTTCAACATTTTTCCAAAGCTTTCTTTTAAATCTTTACATTCCAATCTGGTTATATTCAAATTAGGACCGTCAACTATATGAATAATCGTGTTATTACTTTACATTCCAATCTGGTTATATTCAAATAAAGAGGCAGATCAGGAGGATTAAAGCAGAAACGAACTTTACATTCCAATCTGGTTATATTCAAATGCCCGAAAAATCAAGACAACCCAGTTATTGACATTACTTTACATTCCAATCTGGTTATATTCAAATTTATCATCGTCACGATTAGACAAAACTATTTTATTCTTTACATTCCAATCTGGTTATATTCAAATTAATAGTTTTTTTAACATAGTAATATCTACATTAGTACTTTTACATTCCAATCTGGTTATATTCAAATAATTGATATTCTAGTTTTTAATTCTCCCATATCTGGACTTTTACATTCCAATCTGGTTATATTCAAATAAATTTAACTGTAACGGCGGGGCGGTTGCCATGAAACTTTACATTCCAATCTGGTTATATTCAAATACTCCAACTTTTTTTATTTTTGCTTTCGTTCCATCTTACTTTACATTCCAATCTGGTTATATTCAAATAATAGCAATATCAAATGCATATGAAGTGTTGCTATACTTTACATTCCAATCTGGTTATATTCAAATAAAAATTGTGATGAAGAAGGAAGGATTAAATAAGTTACTTTACATTCCAATCTGGTTATATTCAAATCCAACCAGTCACAATTTTTTTTGAAAAATGACTATAGTCCTTTACATTCCAATCTGGTTATATTCAAATTTTTTTAGCATCTAAGAATGATGAAAGCTTTTCACGCTTTTACATTCCAATCTGGTTATATTCAAATGATATATGCAGCAATTGGTACGTATGTTTGTTCTGTCTTTACATTCCAATCTGGTTATATTCAAATGCTTAACACATTTCTAAAATTTGCACTAATCATAAACTTTACATTCCAATCTGGTTATATTCAAATTCATTTTTTTCAAATATCCATAATTACTATTATGAACCTTTACATTCCAATCTGGTTATATTCAAATCCGTGTCCTATAATACCATCTATTCAAGGCATTTTTAAACCCCATTTTTTTGTCTACCCATATATTTACAAATACAGAACGATTATTGAGTGTATAGTTTATTACTATTAAATGCCCCTTTCCCCTTATTTTTATACCATTTGTCGAACCCTATATATTTTATAGCTACAATAGGTCGACAATAATATTTATATTATAGTTATTCCTAATATCAAATCATAAACGGATCATCCTGTCGCAATCCAATTACGTTTTTTTATCAAGCCATCTTTCATTTCTACTCTTAAATATGATTACAGAGTCAGTAGTTTTATCTATTTCCTTTTCAATTGATTCTTCAAGTTTAAATAAGTCTGCATCAGATATTTCACCTTCAAAAACAGATTTTTGGATATGTACAAGATTTTGCTTACATAATTTAAATACCCTGTTCCATCTTTTTTTGTCCATTACCCTCTTTACATATATCGTATACAAGTATTACATACATAATTACCACCACATTACAAAAGCATCGTATTTTTTCTCATCATACAAATGTTTTATCATCTTATAACATTCAAGTCTTATTAAGTATCTGTAGCTTACTTCTCTTCCAAGTTCCTTATGCATTATGGTCTGTTTCAGTCTCTTATCATACTCTGCCAATATTATTTTAGAACCCTGTTCAGATAAATGCAGATAATCCAGTCCTTTTGAGAAATGTTTTTCTTGTATTTGATTTTTGTTTAATAAAGAAAAAATCAGCCTGTCTGCAATAAGAGGTTTAAATATTTCAGCAATATCAAGGCTTAGTGAAAATCTACTGACGCCCGGCTCATGTAAATAGCTTATTGTAGGATTCAACTGTGTCTTATATATTTCACCCAGTACTGTTGTATATACAAGACTGTTTATATACGAAATCAAAGTATTTACCATATTATCAGGCGGTCGCTTAACTCTAGTAGTAAAATCTGTTTCCTGATCTATTATTACATTCCATTTACTGTAATAGATTTTATGAATATTTCCTTCAACTCCCATCAGTTGCTGTATGTTGTCGCAACTGTCTACTTCTTTAAGCAAATATGTTATATCATTCATTGCATCCTTTACGTCTTTGCCACGACCGTTATAGTAGCGAAGATTTCTATAGATATTATTACCTGCGGATTTTACAAACTCTTTTGCAAGTTCAATCCTTTTTTCTTTATCCGTATAATGTTCCACCTGTTTAACCAACAGCTTCCCGGAAACTTTCATTTCCCTTGGCACAAGACTTGATACATAAAAATCATAATAATTAAAGAAATGTACCATTATATTATTCTGTGCCAAAAAAGTAATAAGCTTGGTATTAACAGTATCTTCACCGAAAAAATAGATCTCTGAAATGCTGTTAACAGGTATATCCTTTTTACCGCCTTCCTCTCCGGTAAACCTTAATGTATTATCTTTCCTGCTCAGTTCTCCGTTTTGATAAATATATAAGCTGTTTTTCATTTATCCCCCTTTCCCTATATCATGCACAAATCAAAATATGCACATTTCTTGCAGATATTATTGTTTAAACATACAGGTATATCTTCTGATTGAATTATCTCTTTAATATTATCAAGTATTTCCGTCATCTTTTTTTCATCCTGCTCTGTCAAACTCACATCTACAGTCTTTTTTAACAGAGGATAATCAAGCTTTGCCTCGATATTTTCCACACCATATTGCTTTTAAATAATATAAATAATATTTAAGTCGCCAAACAGAAGCATCTTCAATCTTTCTGCTCTTCTTGATTTCATGAATCACACCTCGACTCTCGGCAAAGTCTATATTTATTTCCTCATTTATCATTATATGTTTTTCTTTCGGATGAATATGAATTGCTGTCTATAAATTTTTCCTATCTGTACAAGCTCATTCTCATCTTCCATAGATATATCATTATGAAACAGCCAAAGTTTTTCTTTTTGCATACAAAATAATAATATATCATTACTCCTGTAATTTTTTTCATGCATCATAAAAAAATATACTACCGCTACCCTCTTTTTTTCTTTTATTATCCCATACTCTTTATTATAAACCCGCGTAGAAATAATAATTTTATCATTATCCACAATACAATAGTCCTTATCCTTGTCCCTGTTCTCTTAGCTTATATTTAAAGTGAACTTTCTAAACTCATTTTTTTAATCGAAGTATATCTACCCTTAGTTTCTGTTTTTCCTGTGTACTTTTTGTCCTTCCTATAAGTTTTCTTTTTTCTTCAATTTCATCAATTATTTCAATAATATTCTTCTGTTTATCTTCATATATTGACTGTGGAATAACTCTTCTACTGATTATATTTCTAAATTCCTCTATTACTTCATTAGCTTTCTTTGAATCAGGTATTATATCCACAAGATGCTTATACATCCTTTTGTATTCGCTAAGATATTCGGTAAAAATACTGCTATACATCTTGTCATATTCCTCTATCTTTTTCTTAGTAAAATGATTCTCAATCAGCTTGTTTTTATCCGCTTCGGAAAATAGCCCGGTATTATTTTCAGTTTCCCATTCAAGCAATGCCGCCTTGCTGAGTTCATACAAAGATTTATATATAATTCCACCTGAGGCATAGGCATTATTGTCACTGTACTTTATAAGCAAATTTTCATCTATATCAAGATATACATAGGAGTTAAATTCATCTACAGACTTTAAGCCTTTTCTGTTGCATCTTCCAAGTCTTTGTAATAGAGAGCTCAAGTCAGATAATTCTGTAAATAAATAGTCAAAGTCGATATCAAGACTCGCTTCAACTACCTGTGTAGAAATCCAAATAACTCTTTTTTTACATTTGCTTTCACCGTCCTTCAATATGGCATCCTCTTTTTCACTTCGATGCTGTACTGTGAACTTTGAATGTAGCAAATTCATTTCTATCTCAATATCATTTTCTTCAAGCCATGACTTAAGTTCTCTGTAAATACTTTGTGCTTTTCTTACCGTATTTGCCACAACCAAAAGTTTCATACTTTCCTGATTGTATTTATCCTCTATAAAGGCTTTAATATCGTCTATATTTATAGCACTATGTCTTAGGCTTACTCTATGTCTTATCTTTTTATTCAAAAAAGTATCTTCTTTATATTCTATTTTTTTATCTATACCCTCTTGTAACAAATCTTTTATAAAAGGCGGCAATGTCGCTGTAGTAATTGCAAACTTACCTCCCACCATATCTATAAGTTGTAAAGAATATATAAGGGTCGCCAATATATCGGGTGAGTATGCCTGTATCTCATCTATAACCATTTTTGAATAGCTGTAAGTGGCAAGCTGTAATTCATAGGAACAATATTTAAAAGCAAATCTGAATACCTGATCCGGAGTAGTTATTGTTACTGGCAGTGACATAGCACGGGTAAGTCCATAATACTCCCAAAACTTCATGCTTTCTTCAGTTTCACTGCTTACTGTAGCAGGACTTTCGTCTTCTAAATATATATTTTCAAGCTCACCATGAAGCAACCCAAGATTTTCTGCATAATCATCTTTATATAAAGTATTCCTAATTCTTCTATACATTGCATTTATTGCAGTTTTTAACGGAAGCACATAAAAACCTTTATTATTCCCTATCCACAAAAGAGAAGCCTCTGTTTTTCCAAGTCCGGTAGAACCTATCAGTATTAAATTACTGTCTGTATTCTCTTTTGCAAATCTCTGCATCTCATTCCAACCGTCTGAGAAACCCTTACCGACAAAATCATCTTTCAGTTTTTCCAATCTGCTTTCCAAATGTATATTCGGCATATCAATTTTACTATGTGCACTTGCCGCATAATCACATTTATGTAAAAAACCTTTTACAAGTATTGACTTCTTTGAGGGATTAGTTCTAAGTTTTCTAATTACCGCCAATTCCCTCAAGCCTATATTTTTAAAAAAATCTATCTCATCGTCTTTAAATACTTCACCGGATATGGATTTTTAAATTAGCACTTATCAAATCCTGTTTTTTTATCTACAATCTCAAAATTGTCAACATAATTATGATGATTTAATATAGCGTATAGAATTATATTCCTATCTTCTTTGCTATATTCTCCAAGGTAGTTCTTTGCCATATAAAAAGAAAGAATATTATGCCCTATCTCTTCGTTTTCATCCAATTTTTTACCTGCTTCAAGTCTTCTCTGAAATAACGGGTTTACTTTTGCAAAGTCATGGAATATACAAGCCTCTGCAATCAAATCAATATCTTCTATAGCAACTATTTCTTTTTAATTCTTCAAGTTTAGAAAGCAGATTGTTTGTATGTTCATAAATTGTCTCATTTTCTTTGGCTTTATATTTTTTATAAATCTCAGCCAGTTCATCCTTTATTTCCATCTCATACCTCCCTTTTCATGCTTAAAAATGGACTTAAGCTTATTATATTCATTTAAGCCTAAGTCCAAATATCAGAATAAATGAATCAAATCCACTTATAATAATTTATTATCTTTATTACAAAACCCAAAAGTTTCTTGGACTAATGTCCCGTCAGATTTACATTCTCGAATAATACACCTTGACGCAATTTTTTTCATCAACATTATTCAAATTTGAATCAAAATAATATATTTCCGAATAATCTCCTCCTGACGGTGTATTACCTATAACCTTTTTATATTTCATAACTCTCACATTTTTAATTTAAATTCACTATATACTTTCCGTCAGGATCATATATATAATTTTTTTGTATCTCCCCTATTCCTATAATTGAAGAAAAAAAGACATGGTATTTTATTAAACACTCGTTTTTTTCCTTCGATTTTATAGTCCTTTGACACATAATATATTGTACCCTTTGCAGGCTTTTTTGTACCTTCTCTTGCAAGGAAGTAATCCCCTTCTTCAGGATTTTCTATATTTATACAGTCAATATTTACATACATGGAATATCCGTCAGATAATTCATACTCGCCATCTATACCTTGGCTAAGTTCAACTTCCTTTATCTCTAAAAGTTCTATAAAATCCTCACTTCTACCAAGTGAAACTAAATTGTTTTGATTTTCCAGTATATCCTTTAATACCTCTTCATCGGAACTTATATGAATAACCAGTTCAACATCATATAGCACTTCCTGAGTCTGAACGCTTTTAGTCAAGGTCTTAAAATGGCTTAAAGGCTCATCTACTTTTTGAAAAAGCTCTTTCTTATAATCAGCTTTCAATGTCTTTATTTCTGAGTCTTTTTCATCTATAGTTTTTTTTAGTTCCAAGGCTTCATCAGATTTTGCTTCTAATTTACTTAGCCTATCCTTTATAATCTTTTTTTCTTCCTTCCATGCCTTCTCTTTATCATCAATTTGCTTTTTTTAACCTCAGTTTTTAGTTCAACTGCAATATTTTTTATACTTATATACTCTTCCAGCTTATCTTCATCAAATATCTGTATAGTCTTTTTGTCTTTAAAGCTGTTGCCCTGGGATTTTAAAGCCTCTGCAACTTTAATAAAACCTGTATTTAATGCGTCAGGAATTTGATTATATATCAGTATACTTCTGTCATCTTCCAGATTATTAAGCAGTGCATGATTTACATAAAGCTCCCTTTGCATATTTCTATACTTTCCCTGCACACTTACTTTCATATCATGGTAGGATGTATAACCGCAAGCATTATGTAGAGCACCTATAATTGTCGAAAACGAAGGAAGCGGATAGGTCATACGATTGTTGACTGTTTCCTCTCTGGTATATGAAGCTTGATTTTGCCTAAGTTTAATTCTCAATGCTTTCATAATATTCATCCACCTCTTTGCTCAAGTTTGCAAAGAATTCATCTACAGAACCTGCATTAAGTTCGGCTTCTATTTCATTCTCATTTTCGAAGTTGTAGCCTTTTAACAAAGCAGCTCTGTACCCCTCTTTAAGCTTAGCTTTTAAATCTTCTTCTATTTTCAGTTTGTTTGCTTCTATATGAACCACATTTTCAAAATAGTGAGTCTTTTTATCTCCTATACCGCCTACTACAAATATCGGCTCCGCATTGTCCATATTTCCTCTAACAACCATAGACAGATTTTTTATCGCATTAAGAAGAGCCTTTACTCTATATGCTCTTTCGGACTTTTCAGCCTTGGTATCATAGTTTTCATCAATTCCGACCTTATCCAAATCAATGGTTATACTGTACCTTTTTAAGGACTTGTCATATTCATATTGATAAGGCATAAGCCCTGCATTTGCAGCTTTTTCCTGAATATTTATACCGTTTTCCTTAGCAAATGTCTGTGCCAAATACAGATTATTATGGAATCTTGTCTCATTTACAAACGGATAAAATGAAATTGCATCTGTAAGATAAAAAGAACTTCTTCTAATCTTTCTGTCACCTATGGTACTCATATAACCGCCCTCCAAGGCTCTGTTATTTGCCACATTTATATCCTTTGATACAGCCTTTTGGTCCACTTTTCCATCCTGCTCAACTTTTAAATCATCATAAAGACCGCTCTGTACCATTATGGCATTTTTCATACTTTCTCTTGAACGAATAGCATAAGCCTTGCCGTTCTTATATACCTTCTGAACACTTCCTACATTTCCAAGTCCCTCTCCATAGTTTGAAGTCATACTTGCTACCACTGTTAAAGTTAAAGCCTTATTTTTCATTACTCTTTCCTCCCTCTTGAGTATCATCTTTTCTTTTACTGCTTATAATAAGCGAATTTATAAAATTATATGCCAAATTTTTATTTGCCTCAAAGTCCTGTATCAACTTATGCATAAATACAAAAGGTACCTCTGTGTATGATGACAACTGTAACATTATCTCAATAAAGCGACCATAATCTTTTTGAAATCAATGTGTTTGCAAGCCTCTGCTGATAGCCTTTGATTTTATTTTTTCCTGCCTGTTTGTAATAAAATATTGTACTACCTGTGATGCGTAGAGACTTGAGCCTTTAAACTCCGGTGTTTTTTTCCATATTTCCCTCCCTTGTTTCATATATAATTTTTATTAATGTAAATGAGACGGCTTAGACAGTAAGTATCAGGAGTATTTGAATCCGTATTATACTCCACTTTCATCAGCCTTTCTATCAAATCATCCAGACTGAGTTCATTTAGTATACTGTTCGTAACTTCCCCATTACATTGATATAATAATTTTTCATTTACCTTCACATATCTTTTTAAAAAAACATTTTTTTAAAGATTCTGAAAACTCACTATCCTTTGATATTGTTTCAAAAAAATTGTGATTGCATTCTGTCTTACAAACATACTCTCATAATAATCTGTTTCAGTATTTTTTTATTATTACTTCAACATCGTAATCTATAAAACCGGCACCTTCAGAGTAGCTGTAAAATACAGAATTCCATGTTTTTTTGTTCTTCAAATTTCTCTGAAAGAAAATACTCCATCTCATCATTGGCTTTTTAAAAAGATAGTCTATAGATGTATTATTATTTATAAATACAGAACTTCCGCTTCTTGAGAAAGCAAAAGGTATAAAATCAAATTCCACTTCATCGTTAAATGTTCTTGAATCCTTATCAAAACAAAAACCTATTGATTTAGTCTTCCTTCCTGTATCTACACAAAATCCAAGCAGACGACATACATCCGCACTTTCACTCCTATATTTTGAAGTATTGATAAACTTCCTATATCCGCTTTTAGAATTACAGAATATACCTTTTATAAGTTTAAGTCTGTTATTTTTCGATTAATTTCTTGATTTCTGTGTCATTTGTGCCATCAAACTTAATTCCTTTAAAAACCTCCTTCATGACAACTATATTTACCGAAAGTTTCTCATTTACTTTCTTTATCATTTCATCCGTAAATTGATTTTTGACATAATCTTTTATACACCACATTATGATGCATCTTATCAGAGAACCATTTTTCAGCAAATAAAAGATATTCCTTATCCGCCTCGAAATCTTTTCCATCATTACATACATCCTCAAAATTGTAATACAGGTATCTCCCCTTTACACTATATGGTATATTTCTATCTTTAAAAAAACCTTACCATACCGACAATAGCAAAGAGAGTATCTCCAGTCCGAAGGTTCAATTCTACGGTTGTAACTGACGGAATTTTCTTCAAATTCTAATATGCTAATCATAATCCCCCCTTAGACAACCTGTTCTACCAGCCCGAAGCCTGAATTTCTCTTTGATCCCAGTCCTATTTTAAGTATATGATTAAGAATTCTTCTATCACCTGAGACTATAAAGTTTCCTATTGTTACAGGTATTTTAATCCCGTATACAGGTACTATAATCTTTTTTAATCCGCTTAAGTCAAACTTCAGATTATCAATTTCTTCATCCATATACTGAATATCTTCTTTTAATTTTCTTTCCAATTCTACTGCAAAATTACCGTCTTCAACTGTCAGATATCTGTCCTTATTATTTTCTCTGCTATGGCACTTCAAACATATAGGAGACAAAACTTTGAATACTGCATAGTCCTCTGCTATATCCTTTTCACTTATCATCTTAATACTTTTAAGGCTCATCTCATTATTATCTCCTATCGGAAAAGCCTTATTTTTCATCATAAGCAAGCTTGAATAATAAATCAGTGCTGTTTGTTGTTCTTCAAACTTTAAGGTCATATTTACTTCATTACCCTCAAGTTCCATTTTTTCACCTTTGAATACCGGCTTATTGAAAGCTATTGACCACACAAAAGACTTCTTCTTTGCACCGTTTTTATACAGTTCTTCATAGAAAAATCCGTCCATATATGATGATATTGCCTTTTTAAAAAAGCTGATAATTATCCTCCTGTAATCACTTTTGATTACAGGATTTTTTAGTTCCAATTTTACAATATATTTCATACTCCTCCTTTTTACAAAATGATTTCCAATCTGGAACGATTCTATGTTAATTATGTAAAGATACAATAAACTTGAAAAACTTTACATTACTCCAAACTACAATAAACTTGAAAATGGGAGTTAATTTATTTTTTTATTATAGTCCCTATATTTTTAAGGATGTAAATAGCTTATATATAAAAGTTTTTTTCCTTTTTTTCCCTCATTGTGCTATAATCATACTGTAAAAATTCAGAAAGGACATTAAGATGAATTCAATAAAATCTTTCTTATCAAAAAATCTTATAGGTATGCTTATATGCTTTCTCATTGCTCTGCCGGCGTGGTTTCTGGGGAAGCTATTTCCTATAATCGGAGGTCCGGTGATTGCGATTATTGCAGGTATGATTATTACACTTTTTTGGAATGATAAGGGTAGTGCAGGTACCGGAATAAAGTTCACTTCAAAATATGTTTTGCAGGCGGCTGTAGTTTTTCTTGGATTCGGCCTTAATCTAAGCGTTGTGCTTCAAACAGGCAGGCAGTCACTCCCTATCATAATATTAACGATATCCACAGCCCTTATAATTGCCTTTATTTTACATAAGTTGATGAAGATCCCCGGCAATATTTCAACTCTTGTAGGAGTAGGTTCTTCCATATGTGGAGGTTCCGCCATAGCGGCAACAGCACCTGTAATAAATGCGGATGATGACGAGGTGGCACAGGCAATATCCGTTATTTTCTTTTTCAATGTATTGGCTGCATTGCTCTTTCCTGTTTTTGGTAAAATGATTGGCTTTGATACTCTAAGCGGAGAGGCTTTTGGAGTATTTTCAGGAACTGCAGTAAATGACACTTCATCCGTTACCGCTGCCGCTTCCACTTGGGATAGTATGTGGAATCTGGGCACTCAGACGCTTGATAAGGCTGTTACGGTAAAGCTTACCAGAACTCTGGCAATCATTCCCATTACTTTGGTGCTTGCAATAATCAATGCAAAAAAGTCAAATGATAATCAGAATAGTTTCAGCCTTAAAAGATCATTTCCGATGTTTATAATATTTTTTATTATCGCATCTGTTATCACTACCGTTGCCCTAAGTGCAGGTGTACCTTCACATTCATTTGCTCCCTTAAAGGATTTCAGTAAGTTCTGTATCATTATGGCAATGGCTGCAATCGGACTGAACAGTAATCTGATAAAGCTTATCAAATCCGGCGGCAAGCCTATTATACTTGCGAGCATATGCTGGGTAGGAATTACCGCAGTAACCCCTTATAATGCAACATATACTTGGTATTTGGTAAAAAAAGTGTGCAAGCCTCAAAACTTGCACATTTTTTTAATTTATCATCACTTTATAAAGTGTTACATCTCCATAATCTTTATAAACTGTAGTACTTCCATCCTCCAACAAATATCTTACAACATCCGCGACTCTTTCTCTGCCTTCCAGATACTCATCTTCAACACAGATATATTTTATATCCGCATAATGCAGATAATCCTTAAAATTATCAAGTGTTCTTACAACCGCTGAATTACCTCCGCTTCCTGTAATATCCGTATAAGTCCTTATATCCGCACTTAATATTTTAAGTAAGTTGTCCTCTGACAATAATAGTGTTCTTGGATTTCCCAATTTCATCAAATCCATATATACATCTACAAAGTTGCTGTCCGTGTTTCCAAGCACTTCTTTGTCGATATATCTGTCATGATGATTATAGATTCCAAGTTCTCTAATATACTTCGGATTTTCAGTCAGCCCTCTGATACCTGCCCAGTTTGTAACGCCCGTTATAAGGAGTGAAAATGCTATACATGGTGTCAATGAATAGAATAAACTCTTAACTCCTGTTTCTTCAACCAAAAAACAAACCGTAATGATAACCAAGGCAAACAACAATATGAAATAATTACCGTCTACCTGATTTAATATAAATAAGCTAAACAGACTGACCGCAAAGATCTACTCCGAGAATAATCATTATATATGTAAATATATCTTTATTACCCTTATTTTTTTAATGCAGTATCTAAAAAGTAAATACAGCCAAAAATTATAAATAATACAGTTATTAATACAGTAGGTGAAGCTATATAAATATGTGTCTCATTTGTCGGTGATATAAAAAGCTGGAATAGTCTGTAAAATATATCCACGCTCTCACCTGATGACATATTCATACCGGCACTTCTATAATCTCCGATAGTATAAGGATATTTTGTCTCTATTCCAAGCTTATACCATAAAGAAGAATATACCGAAGTAATAATATGACCTGTAAGTATATATGTTCTTGCATATACAAGTAATATTGCAGCTATCGGAAGAACTGACAGGTAGGCAAATCCGAATAAGTTTTTTATTTTATTTTTATTCTTTATAAAATCTGTAACAAGGTAAATAATATTTGCAATGCCTATACCGAAGCTGAACAAAAGACTTGTAGGCTTATATATAATGCTTGCAAGCAAGGCTATCAACGCAAATGTAATATAGTAACTATGTCTTTTTTTCACATACAGGCACATATTCAGTATTGATATCAGCTGCATTAATAATGTAATCATATCAGTCTTTGCCGATAGCCCCATATTCATAATTGCAGGTGTCACCGATACAAGTACTACTGCAAGCCATGACTTATCAGTCCTTTTTTCGCTGCAGACTTTTACTATCTCAAATACCGTAAAAAGTACCATTATTGCACATATGTAAGAAAAACTCAGTACAAATCCGAAGCTTTTCTTTGTGTTAAGTGTAAGTGTAAGTATCTCAAGTCCTTTAGGATATACATATACATCGTTTACAGTTCCCAGATTGTCATATATTCCGGTATTTCCGATAAGTACCGACAAGCTTCTAAGTCCGTACCTTAAAGAATCATAGTCCAATGTAATATTGATTCTTCCAATTTGCAACAATATTGCTGAAAGTGATATTGCAGAACCGATGCAGAAAAAAATTTTTTTATTTTCAAAATCCGATTTTTTTCTGTATTATTATTTACTACCGGTACTATTATTTTGAAAAATCTCATCAAAATATATGTGGTTACAACAACTATTGCAAGTCCGAGGGTAAAATATCTCACTCCTTTTTTTGAGGCAAGATGAAGTGCTGAAAGAACACATATGAAAATAATATATGTAAGGCTTCCTGCGCTAAAGCTGTTTAAACAGCGAACTATAATACTATCCTCCACACAGCTTTTTTTCTCACCTTTACAAGTATTATTTCACCAAGCCAAATAAGTACCAAAAGGAAAATACAATCTACTATAAAAGCGGTGGCGACCTGATGTAAAATCATATATATCAGGCTAAAAAAATCCTATACCAATAAGTCTTATATAATTGTTTTTTCACCAACCTTAATATCAGATAAAAATATAACAAATAGCAATATATGTTCAAAATAAAAGCATTTTTGTTTCCATCTCACCGATATCAAATAATATATAAGTCTTTTTCAGCCAATAAAGAAAAAAACTGTATATACTAAGAATGTAGACATATAAAAAAATAAGCAAATATCCGGTTTTTCTTAATCTTCATATATAAACTCCAAATCTCTTGTAAAACAAATCTTTCTCATCAAATTACCACCTATTTTCATCAATACTCTCCCTGCTCACCCTGTATTTTAAATTTTGTCTTTAATGCCTAGAAAAAAAGTCGGGAGAGTCATCATCGTCTTCAGGAAAGTCATCCTCGTCTTCAGAAAAAGTCATCCCTGAATTCAAAAAGTCATAGAAAAATTTCATCCTTTCCATTTTCCGCTCCCCCATATAGTTCTACCATCTCAGCTATGGGCTTTATTTTAAATGTCTTCGGTTTAAACTCGTCTGTTTCATATTGATCGTCTTCATATAGATCCGTTTCATTTAGCTTTATACTGTTTTTTTAAGTTCTTCTATAAATAAGCTTCTTTCTTGAGTAAATCCTTCAAATACCTTCGGCTCTTTCATATTATTTGTAAGCTTTTTTTATACAGTTCATTTTTCCATGATATTATATCTTTTTGAAAAACTTAGGTTTTGAGCCTCTTCTGAATATAATCTGATTTCCCAGTTTCATATTCAGACAATCCTCTGTCATTATTCCTGCCCTCATTCCGATATTTCTTGCAGTATCCAAATCATTTGAACCCATATAGACATATGTATCACAGTTATTAATAATAGTTGTAGCACTGTCATCTCCATAAAGTGAGGACAATTGTGACTCCGACTGTATCAAAAGTGTAACTGAGATACCCTTTTCCCTGAATATTGAAATATACTGGTCAAATAGAGGTACCGGACATCCGGTTGCAAAGTCATCAGCAAGAAAATGAATAGGTCTTGGCAATACACCTCCATCCTGTCTTTCTCCAATTTCAAACAGCTCTTTAAATATATGTGCATAAAACATATTTATAAAACTGTTTAAGCTTGGATTTACCGGACTGGTAGTCACAAATAATGCTCTCTTCTCCGTTGCCAGCTTTTCAAAGCTTATCTTATTTTCCATCTTGAACATTCTTCTAAGCTCAGGTGTAAAGACATATCCTATGGCAGTATTCAATGTACCGAAAACACAACTTGCGGTTTTTATAGGCAATCTCCTAAAAGATTTCCAGTTAACCGTAGCAAAGTTGAAAGGATTTGCCATTTCTAGCGATAAAAAATCGTAATCATAATTAGTCTTTATCTCGCTTGTATCATCCTCAAAGCTAAGCTTATCGATCATCTCAAGGACATCTATAAAGCTCGGATCATCCTTTTTCATCAGTACATAGGATATAAATGTCGCAAAAAGTGATGTAGCCGCCTCATCCCAGAACGGATCCGCATTGCTGTTTTCTTTTTTCTTATTTGCTGTGACAATGCTCTTGGCTACAAAAACTATATCCTGATAACTTTTGATGAAATCAAGCGGATCATAAGCTATATTTCCGTTTTCAGGATGTACAAAGTCAAGATCCCAGACATTATATTCTCTTTCTTCCAACAATGAAAAAAATATTTATTTACAATTCTTCTCTTTGTTACAGAAGTAATTATATTTCTGTTATATGATTCCAGAAGAAATGCCTCCGTTATGGAAAAGGGTTTTTCCCTGAGCCTGAACCTCCGACTACCAGAATATTATTGTTGATACCGGTTATATTACTGTCTGTAGAAAATATACAATCTTCGCCTTCGCCTAAAATCACCATGTCAATTTGGGATTGTATCTGCTTACCCTTTTTATCTCTCATTACCACTCCGCTTCTTTTACAAAATCAATTACCTTTGAGAACTCTATTATTTCATCACATAGATTAAATGCAATTGCTTCATCAGGTGAGAAATAATGATCAAAATCAGTAGCTTTGTCAATCTCTTCTTCAGTCTTTCCTGTATGTTTTGCCAGTAGACTGTTGATTTTCTTCTTGGTTTCAAGCATGCTGTCTGAAATACTCTTGATACTTGAAGCATTTCCTGATACTCTTCCGCCAAGCATCGGTTGATGCAGCATAACTTCACTGTTTGGAAGCATATATCTTTTGCCTGCACATGCCAAAAGCACCGCACCCATGCTATAGGCTTTCCCCCTACATATCATCCTTACAGGTGCTTTTGAGCCTACTATTGCATCATACATCAAAAGACCGCTGTTTATTTCTCCTCCCGGACTGTTTATAAGCACTGTAATAGGCTCGTTGGACTCCAGATTGAGTTCCAATATCTTGTCGGTAAAATCAACAGCCAGCTCATCTGTTATTTCTCCATTGATATTTATACATCTTTTACTGAAAAACTTTGCTTCCAGTGATACCTGTGTAATACCGCTGTTTGTCTTTATCAATGTACTTGTACCCATAATATCTCCTCTAACCGGTGCCTTTTAAAGTTCTATATGCACAGTTTCACTCACTAATTACCTGCTACTGTTTCTCCTGTCCAGTCCTTAATACCGCCAAATTCATATACATTTGTATAACCCATGTCATAAAGCTTTTGTGATGCCTGTCTGCTGCGGTTTCCGCTTCTGCAATACACAAGTATCACCTGATCAAGGTCAGGAAGCTCTTCAGGCTGAGTATTTGTTATACTCTCATTTGGTATACATATAGCCCCCGGAATATGTCCTGCTGCATACTCATCCTTGCTTCTGACATCGACAATGATATGTCCGTCTTCACTTGCCATCATCTGTTTTGCAGTTTCCTGATCTATATGTGTATAGCTGTCTTTTTTAGCTTCCTCACTTTCCTTCATAGTTTCCCCCGCTTTTTCACTTGCAACTACACTGCTTACAGCTGTTTCCTTTGCTGTAGTCTCCTGCATGCTTGCATTGTTTGAACATCCTACAACTGTGAGTAAAACTCCTGTTAATATAACTCCTGCTATTTTCTTCATATGATAAATACCTCTCTTATATTTGATTTCTTTCTGTACAATATATTAGCATCACTATGTTACAATATCGCACATCTTCCATTATAGCATGAATTCATTTGTGTATCTATCAAATAAGTGCGAAGAATTCAACCATAAGCAGTCAGTATCAAGCAATGTACCGTATCCTGCAATCTCCTTAGCTACCAACTTCATATGCTTTGAATTATCATAAATATATAATTCATCTATAAGCGGAATTAATTCCTTAAGTTTTGACAATGAAACATGATATCTTCTTTTTATATCCTCCTCCGGAATACCATGTCCACCCATACTGACTCTGTGGGCAACTCTTTGAATGGCTAACTCCGGACTACTAAGTCCTACATAGTTCATAATTATCTTGTAACCAAGCCTCTTTGCCTTCAGTATATTATTTATCATACTTCTTCCGGTCAATGTGGTTTCCTGATTGAATGAAATACCTTTATTCATACAGTCTTTTATAAGCTTTACGGCCATCTTCATCGCCTTAGCCTGATCGGATTTATTTCTCCAATCTCCACCATTTGATATTACGATTTCGTCTGAATTTACTCTTACACCGAAATCATGATTTTTTTCTGTATTAATGTACTATACAAAGTTGTCTTTCCTGCACCGTTTACTCCGGCAAATATCGTATATGTTGGCATAATTTTAATCCTCTACTATGTTTTATTTCTTCCGTTTCAGATAGTCAAAAACTATTTCCTTTTTCCATCTACTATTGGATAAACTCTCTTCCATAACCATTGGGGAATCTGCTTCCATTGCAGCACACATAGCCTGTGATACTCCTTCATATACCAGCTTTGTGCCCCTATCATCATGTATATAATTTACAGCTCTTTCTTTTCGTATTCCAAATCTCTCGGCTTCTGCACAGGCATCTATATTTGCTCCTATGAAGATAAATTCCCAGCCATACTCTTTCTGCTCTTTTTCAATCATCTTCTTAACCTGCTCGTAGTTATAATTTATGCTTGCATTTTCCATTCCGTCTGTTGTAATAACAAATATAGTCTTATCAGGTCTGTCTTCTTCCCTTGCGTATTTATGAATATTGATTATATGTTTGATTGCACCACCTACCGCATCCAAAAGTGCTGTAGACCCTCTTACAAAATACTCTTTATCTGTTATCTTATCCACTTTCTCAATCGGCACTCTGTCATGAATAACCTCGCTTCTGTCATCAAACAATACTGTTGATACATATGCTTTCTCTCCTGTCTGTTTTTTTGCTTTTTCAATCATTGAATTGAATCCACCGATTGTATCAGCCTCAAGACCGCTCATTGATCCGCTTCTGTCCAAAATATAAACTATTTCTGTTAATGTCTTTTTCATAAGGTTTCTCCTTTAAAATTGTTTTGTAAGCTTATGATACATTAACCGAAGCAAAAAAAGGTCAACCCGAAGGCGACCTTCTATATTTAACTTGAAAGTGGTTCCAATCCAAAATCAAACAGTACGATATCTATTTTTTTATTACATTGTAATCTTTATTTTTTTATAAAGTATTCCACCACCTTGTCGGTCTGTGAAATAGGTGAAAGTGCATATCCCGCAATCCTTAAAAAAAGTCCACAGTCTCATCAATATTTAACCTAAGTCCGACTGCAAGTGCCAGTACTTTCTCTTTTGAAGGCTTTACCTTTCCCTTTAAAAGCTTTGAAAAATACTGCTTTGATATATTTGAAGTTGCGTAAACCTCGGAGTTTTTCAATCCCTTCTTGTTTATAAGTTGCTGTAAATGTTTTTCAAAAGATTCAGTATATATCTTCTTTAATGCATCCTCCAGTGATTCAGAAACATCCCGGGGCTTCCTCTTTCTCAAGAAATCCGGTATGTTTAAAGAAGAATGACCATACTCAGGTTGAGTTTCGCCCACTTCCGATTCTCTTAAATTTAGGTTCTGATATGGTAGCTCTTTGTAACCAAGATATTCTTCTTCATCGTAATAATCATCTTCATATGCGTTGTAATCTTCATCTACAGGCAGATATTCTGTAGCACCGGCCGACGCTACATAATCATCATCTATAAACTCTGTAACTTTATCAACCAAAGTACCGGAAACCCGTACCGCATCACTTCCGAAAACCACAAGAAATATTTCTATCTCATACTCTTTTAAAAATTCCGTGAAGGCTTCTACAGCTATAGCTACACCGATTTCTTCCGGAAATCGGTATGTACCTGTTGCAAGCAAAGGAAATGCTATGGATTTGCAATTATTTTCAACTGCCATATGCAATGCTTTATCATAGCACTGCCTAAGTATAGCGAGTTCGTTACTTCTTCCGTCCTTCCAAACAGGACCGCTTACATGAATAATGTATTTGGCATCAAGATTGAATGCAGGTGTAATACCCACATCTCCGGGATGTAAGATTCCAAGCTTTCTTCTTTCCTCTAAAAGCTCTTTGCTTCCTGCCGCATGATATATGGCGGTCTCAACTCCACGTCCGATAAAACCGTAAGGGTTTACCGTATTTACTATGGCATCCGCTTTTACCTTAGTTATATCATTTCTTATAATCTTAAAAGGCACTATACTACCTCCATTTTTATATTCCAATTATATACTAATCTATCCGCTCATTCCACCTATAAATCCTATTTACTTTTCATGCACAAGTTTACCTGTCATATGATCAATACTCATTACATACATTTTCACTCTGCTGCCTGCGCTTTCAATTTCCTTTTCAATGGATTCCGGGCTTGGATAAAATCCTTCAGCAAGTCTTCTCAACTGATCATATATCTTTTCCTTGTCATTCACTTCCTCTACACGCCCCAGACATACAACACTTTTGAATGTATTTGCCCAGTCGCCCTCTTCTATATGCCCCTCATCTGTAGTTGTAAAACATACCTTGTTATCTTTTCCCAAAAGGTCTACCTTAAGCCCCTGCAATGCACCGTGAAAATATATTCTACCGTCAGTTTCATCAAAATATTGATTTATCGTAACTGCATAAGGATATCCGTTCTCACCGTTCATAGCTATAACCCCTCTTGGTGCACTCTTCAGTATTTCAAAGCACTCCTCTTTTGACAGCTGCTGTTTAAATCTTCTCATTTCTCTAAATTCCATCTTATCTCCATTTGATTTAAAAATTATAGTACCTCTTCAACTTTTATTTGTACTAAAAGTTCCTCTATCAGTTCTTTTTACCTACTCCTGCAGAAAATGACGTTGCACCGCCTGCCGCTGATGCATACTTTAAACTGAGTTTAAAATCTTTAGTCTCATCATACTTTGCTACAAACATTGCAAGCATACTGTCACCTGCAGCTATGGTTGAAACGACTTTTCCCTTTGCAATATTTGCACCGAGTACATCACCATTTGATGTGAAGAGTATTGCACCATTACTTCCTCTTGAAACCAGTACATTTTGTGCACCCATTTCCTGAAGCTTTCTTGCATACTTTTTTATATCTTCAACGGAATTTGGCTTGGCTCCAAACATTTCTCCCAGCTCAAATTCATTAGGCTTAACAATAAAAGGCTTGTATTTTAAAGTATTAAGTACCATATCTTTATTGCTGTCCACAACCAGCTTTGCACCCTTTTGTTTTACCTTCTCCGCTATCTTTACAAAATCATCGCTCTCCATACCCGGTATAATATTACCTGATAAAAAGACGGTGTCCTCACTGTTTAATCCTTCAAGCGTACCAAAAAACTCTTTTATATTTTCTGCACTTACCTTACTGCTTTGAGAGTTGATTTCAGTCTCTGTATCCGTAGTCAATTTTATATTGATTCTTGTAAATCCCTTTGTTTCAACAAAAATCAGATTCTATTCCATGTTTCTTTAATTCATTTTTTATAAAATATCCTGTAAAACCCGCTATAAAGCCCAATGCCTTACTTTCTTTACCGAAATTTTTAAGTAAAAGGGAAATGTTTATTCCCTTACCACCTACAACGTAATCGGATTCTCCGGTTCTATTAAGCTTACCAAGTTCGAAATTTTCAACCTTTGTAAGCATATCTATAGCCGGATTTAATGTTATTGTATAGTACATCCATTATCTCCTTAAATACATGCAAATACTTATATCATTCCTTTTTTCTTTATTTCCTCAAGCCATGACGGAAACTCTTCCAATAGTCTGGCATAGAGTTCTTCATTTGATACCTTTTTAAAATCATCCAAAGCAAAAAATCCTGCATTATCCACATATCTTCCACTCATGGTATCCAGCTTTTCAAGTATGCCGTAATTCTTACCGCCTACACCCACAAACTGCCAGAAAATCGGCAGATGTGAGGCCTCTGTGATGATATTTTGTATTTCTCTTTTTTGGTTTACTCCTCCATCTGTAATAAAAAGTACATAGGCAGGTATCTTGGTATCCTTATATTCATCCACTACCATTCTCATTACAATAGGCTCATTATTTCTTCCTCCAAGATCCAACATCAGATGTTTCCAATCTTCAGGAACAGCCATCGTATAGTTTTTTAAATTTACGCTGTCCATCTTTCTGGCTGTAGTTCCGTAAAACCAAAAGTCAAGTTCCCCGTCATCATCAAACTGTACTGCAAGAGGCAATGTCTTATTTACAATGGACTGTACCGTGCCGTTCTTAAAGCGTGGTACCATAGATCCTGAAATATCAAGAACAAGGCCTACTCTTGCCACTGTAGTCTCAAGATTCTTTTTCTTTAGCTCAAATACCAAAGGCTTTACAAGACTTACAAGCTCAGGTGCTTTCTCCATCTTCTTTTCAAGGGATACTTTCACAGGTTCCGCCACAACAGGCTCTTGTACCGGTTCATTTACTACTTCTTCTCCACCGAAGTATTTTAAAAGCGCAGACAATCCACCGTCAAATCCACTTGCCACACATCCTATTCTCCAAACATCTTTGCGATATATTTCCATGACAATAACCGCCTTTTCATTGGAGAAATCATTGCCTCCAAGTGTCATTTCTATATCTTTAGCTCCGGATTGATATACTTTAGTCTCAAGAGTATTCATCTCTCCCATAGTCTTGTCACCGTCAATACTTACAGTAAATACCAGTCTGTTGATAAAGTCGGGAACAGCAGATAATTTTTAATGTGTATCTTGCCCCCGTCAGGAATATCTTCAACAGATATCTCACCGTTTGGACTCATCTTTTTGATTGTAGAAAATCATATATCTGTCGTCCGAGAGTTTTCCGTTTCCATCCACTCCAAAACAACAAAAGTCATACTCTGCATTGCCTTTGACCTTCATATCAACAAAGATATTCTCATTTAGATTTACATGATTTTCAAGCTTATCTTTCCAACCTTTTACCATATGTCCCCCTTATTTAAAAATAAAATATTTATATTTCCATATAATAATATTCTGATAAAACCTATTAAAAAAATAAATGTGCCGGATAGTATATATAAAACAACCATTTCATGCTTTTATTGCTTCCGACTTCACCATTATACATTCTAAGCAGTGGTATGCACAAACAAATAAACAGCTGTAATACCGCATAAACCCTGTCGATGAATATAAAATAAACAGCCGCATATACTAAAGCGAAAATAATATAATCCACTGACTGCCTTTTAAAATCCCCTCTATGCATATACAAGAAAAAGGGAACCATAACCGCAATACATGACCAATCGGCAGGAAATGAAAGCAGATTTGCAAGTATTATAAGGGCTACAGTTACAATCGTAGGTAATTTGTGTTTTTGCACTGCAAATATCAGCGTTGCCCCCTATTGCAAGTGACCATATAACACTTGTCTGATTAAATATTCCGCTTTTTAAAAAGGCACCGGACTCAGTCCAAAGGCAAAGCTGTATGCAAAATGTGATATTATTGCAAATAAAAAAATAATCTCTTTATATATTTTTGCAGAGTTCTTAGTATAAAATGATCCCTCCGCTATAAAAACCACATAATAGGAGCGGTAAGTCGTCCTATTATATGGAGTGCACATACAAACCATACTCTTTGAAGTCCCGGAAAAAGCGACCATGTCAAGTGATCTCATTGTCATTGCCACAATAGCAATTAACTTTAAATCACCTGTATTTAAGCCTCTTTCTTTTATTTTTTTGAAAAACATTTATATATTCCTTTCAAGTTCAATACATTAAATGTATGTAATTTAATAAAAACTATAATATACTCTCGTAATTTGTTGGAAAACCTATTAATGATAGGTCTAAAAATATCGTTAAATCTTTCAATAAGTTTTTATTAGTTCATTTTTTTAATTCAGTTCTTAACTCGACTGATGGTAATCTATACTTCAAAACCATAATATACGCAAATAAAGAATCATTATTTACACTTGGATTGTCTCGTAAAAAATTTCCTGATAACTTTGCCGGTGGATTATATCTTGTATTAATCAGCCTAGCTGCATGTGAACATTTATTTCTAAGTACTGACATACAGTGTAAAATGATTAGCCAATGTCTTACTTCCTATGCCAATCCGAACTGCTATCTTATCTTGTGAGCTTTTAAACATTGCACTATATAACATAGAAACACTTGAAAAAGACATAAGTTCAAACATAGCCCATAACGGCATTTTCCCATTATAATTTTGCTTATGATGTTTTACAATTAAACTATCATTATAATATTTTTCTTCCTTTTCAAATTTTTCAATTATCCTATTAAATCCATCTTTATTGAAATAATTATTTACATCGTAGTGTTGATCATGAGGAAATTCTTTACACTTTTCCAAAGAAAATATATTAGAGATATGTGTCTTATAGTACACCTCATTTATTTCCAGATATTTCCTTAGCAAGGTTCTTAGCATAGCATCAAACGTGTATAAACTGTAAATTTCTGATAATTTATGTTTTGAAACAAGATCACTGCTTGATGGATTTTTTCTAAACTGTAATGTATATCCTGTAATACGATAATAACTTACCTGTTCTAAAATATGTTTAGCATCTGATTCATTATCTATTTCTATACCATGCATCTCTAATTTACTCAACTGTTCATCAATTGTCAGAGGACGCTTCAATTCCATTATATTATCTCCTAAATTGTAAAAAGGTCGAGATAAGAATCTCGACCTGGTCCCCAATGCAATGACTGGGCAACTCTGTTACGTACTATTATACATTAAATCACAAAAAATCCAAGTACTACATATTGATTTTATCTTCTCCATATTAACTATATTTAGTTTTATATCAATTTTTTAGGCTTCCCTAACCTTTTATCATAGAAAAACACCTTAAATCATGTTATATTTATATATACATAATCTACGTTTGTTATTAAATTTTTCATTTCATTTTCCTATATTGAAAGGATAAATTGTATGAATTCAGAAAAAACAGAAAAGAAAAGGCATGATGAATTACAGGCCGTAACTCGGATGATAGAAATATACTGTCGTGGGAAGCATGGCCATAATACCTCTCTATGTAAAGATTGTCAGAAGCTTATGGACTATGCACGCTCAAGAATTGAGCATTGTCCATTTATGGAAAGTAAAAGTTTTTGCAGTAATTGTAACGTTCACTGTTATTCTCCTGATATGAGAGTAAAAATCAAGGAGGTAATGCGTTATTCAGGACCGCGTATCATGTTTTACCACCCAATCATGTGTATACAGCATGCTCTTACATCTTTAACAGCTAAATTAAAAATATAGCCTGAAGTTAGGTATTCCAAATATGCTATATTTATTGATATTACAAAATAATATGGAGGTCTTTAGTTTATGATTAAAATGAGACTTATTCGTCTTTTGAAAGGCTCCGGAAAGTATATCCTTTACCAGGTTCTTTTGGCAATGGATATCTCTTATTATGCAAATAATCATTGCAATAAACATTACCGGGCTTATTCAAGAAGTTTTCTTAGATACAGCCTTTGAATCACATATTCCAAGAGTTGTTATTGTCGTCATTGCAGGTGTTTTGATAAGAGCGGTATGTGACAAACTCTACACAAAAAGCAAGTTTTTCATGCAGGTGCAAATGTAAAGAGAATCTTACGTAACCGTATCTATGAAAAGGTACTTCGCTTGGGTCCTGCTTACAGAGAACAGGTACATACCTCTGAAATCGTACAAATGGCAGGTGAGGGTGTGGAACAGCTTGAAGTATATTTCAGCAGATATTTGAGTCAATTTTTTTCTACTCATTACTTGCTCCACTTACTCTATTTATAGTTGTAATGAGAATCAGCATGAAATCTGCTCTTATTCTTCTTGTAGCAGTTCCACTGATACCTATAGTTATAATGCTTTGTAATGGTAGTAGCTAAAAAGTCGCTCAGCCATTACTTTGACATATATTACGGACTTGGTGACAGCTTCCTTGAAAAAGCTACAAGGTATGACAACTCTTAAGATATATCAGGCTGATAAAGTCTGCGCAGATGATATGGATAGAGAGTCGGAACAATTTAGAAAAAAATAACAATGAAAGTTTTGATGATGCGACTTAACAGTACCTCTGTTATGGATATAGTGGCATATGGCGGTGCGACTGTAGGAATTATCAGTGCCCTTTCACAGTTTTTATAAAGCTGAGATTTCTCTTTTTGGAATGCTGATGATCTTATTCCTTGCGAGAATTTTTTTCCTTCCAATGCGAATTTTTAGGAAGTTTCTTCCATATAGGTATGAACGGAATGAAATCAAGTGATCGTATATTTGCGTTCCTTGATCTTCCTGAGCAACAAAAGAGGTAGTAAAGATATAAATGATAAAGAGATAAAAAAATATCACTTGATAACCTTTCTTTCTCATATGACTCAAGTAAGACTATATTAAATGGAATAGATATGACTATTGCACCAAAGTCCTTTTGTTTCAATAGTAGGTGTCTCAGGCTCAGGTAAATCCACTATAGCAGGCATACTTATGGGTAAAAAAATCCTAAATACAGAGGAAGCCTGAAGATAAATAATGACGAGCATAGTGAACTTACAAGCGAAACAATACTCTCTAATTTTTACTTCGGTAGGGCATCGCAGTTGGATATTTGCAGGTACTGTAAGAGAAAATCTTTTGATGGGCAATCCAAATGCTACAGAAAAAGAAATGAATGATGCACTGGAGAAGGTCAACCTTCTTGACTTTATCAATTCTCAAGACGGACTTGATACAAAACTGACCTCAAATGCAAGCAATCTCTCGGGAGGGCAAAAGCAAAGACTCTCACTTGCAAGAGCTCTTCTTCATAATACACCGGTATATATCTTTGATGAGGCCACTTCAAATGTTGATGCAGGAAGTGAAGAGATAATAATGAATGTAATACATGAATTATCAAATACAAAAAAACCATAATCCTTATATCACACAGACTTGCAAATGTAGTTAACAGTGATGAGATATTTATGCTTAAGAACGGAAGTATCGTAGAATCAGGGCTTCACTTTGAACTTATGAATAATAAAGGTGCTTATGAGAAACTCTTTACAGAGCAGATGAATCTTGAGAATTTCTCAAAAAGAAAGGGGTAGCACAATAATGAAACAAACCACAAGAAGATCCGGACTTTCTATTATGAGAAGTCTGATTGTTTTGGTAAAGCCCTTGACAGGTGTTATGTTACTTGGAATTTTTATTGGAGTCATCGGCTTTTTATGTGCCATCTTTCTTACTATTACAGGTGGCTACGGTATACTGTATGGACTTTATACTCTGTTAAATAACGGCTTTACTTCCGCTCCGAATCTTTCAGGAACAATATTTATTTCCCTTATCGTAATGGCTGTTGCAAGGGGTATTCTTCACTATGGTGAGCAGTACTGTAATCACTATATCGCATTCAGAATACTTGCAATTATAAGACATAAGGTTTTTTTGCTGTACTTAGAAAAACTCTGTCCTGCAAAACTTGGGGGTAAGGAAAAAGGTAACCTTATTGCTATTATAACAAGTGATATAGAGTTATTGGAGGTATTCTTTGCACATACCATATCACCTATAGCCATTGCTTTTATAACATCTCTTATAATGGTTATATTTATATGGTCACAACATCCTATTGCCGGTATTATTTCATTGCTTGCGTACATGACTGTAGGAATTGCTCTTCCTCTTTGGAACGGTAGTCGCAGTGCAGATGCCGGAATGAAATTTAGAAATAATGTAGGTGAACTGAATAACTTTGTCATTAACAGCATGTATGGTGTGGATGAAATATTACAGTATAATCAGGGCGAGATACGCTTAAATGAGATGGACTCAAAGTCTTTAGAACTGTCTGATAATCAAAGAAAGCTCAGCTTTTTTGAGGGTTCTCAAAGAGCTGTAACAAATCTTGTTATCCAGCTTTTCTCATGGTTAATGTTCTTTTGTATGCTGATGCTTTATAAAAATGAAAGCATAGGATTTTCACAGATGCTTATTGCAACATTGGCTATGATGAGTTCATTCGGACCTACTGTTGCACTGTCTTCTTTATCAAACAATCTCAATCAGACTCTTGCCTGTGGTGAGCGTGTACTTTCGTTGCTTGAAGAAGAACCGGTAGTTGAAGAAGTATCCGGTAAAGAAAATACTGTATTTGAAGGTGCTGATGTTGAGTACGTAAACTTCTCCTATGGAGATGAAACTATACTTGATAATGTTTCTCTTGATATAAAGAAAGGTCAGGTCCTTGGAATACATGGTGTGAGCGGTTCCGGTAAATCCACACTATTAAAACTGCTGATGAGATTCTGGGATGTAAAAACAGGTGAAGTGCATATTTCAGGAAAGAATATAAAGGATGTTAATACTGAGAATCTTCGTGAAATAACAGGCTATGTAACTCAGGAAACTGTAATTTTTCAGGGAACTATTGCAGATAATATAAGAGTTGCAAAAGCAAAAATGCAAGCCTTGATGAGATTCAAAGTCGCAGCTAAGAAAGCTGGTATACATGACTTTATAACAAGTCTTCCAAATGGCTATGATACGAGTGTCGGTGAACTGGGTGATTCACTATCTGACGGTGAGAAGCAGCGTGTAGGGCTTGCCAGAGCCTTCTTACATGATGGTGACTTCTTGCTTCTGGATGAGCCTACCAGCAATCTGGATGTTTTTAAATGAGGGTATTATCTTAAAAATCACTATCAGAGGAAAGTGCCGGAAAGACCATTGTTCTCGTTTCACATAGAAAATCTACAATGTCTCTTGCAGATAAAACCTATGAGATGGCTAATGGCAGATTCTCATAAAATTAAAAAGCACATAGATTAGAGTTTCTCAAGGCTATGTGCTTTATATTTTATTTTCTTGACTTGTAGAATTCCTTATACTTAGGATCGTCATATTCAAAGTATCTGTAACTTACCGCCTTTATCTTTACAATTTTTTGCCATATTTCAAATGCCTTATCAAGCTCACCGCTTTCATATGCATACTTTCCCTTCATATGCTCCAATTCTTCATCAAAATTATGTAGGTTATCATTATTTTCAGTCATTCTGTCAAGCCATATTTTGGCATTTACCAAATCATTATTTTTCAATAGCTTTATTAAAGAAAGATTTAGCATACCCATAACCCTGATTCCACTTGGCCCCCGACTCCGGGAAGGCACTCCAGCCTTTATCCGCACTTTCAAATCCCTCTTTTAAATTACCTTCGTTGATTTTTAGTTACCGCATCCTTTCCGAATTCGATAACACTTGCATATCTTTCTGCATCAAGTAGCATTTTTTTATTCTCCTTTTTGTTAAATAGGTTCTCAACATAATTTTACCACAGCATCCGATCTTTTTATAATTATATCATGTTCTAATATAATGTACATTTAATAAAAAGCCTATATGTACACTTATCTGTTTTAATAATTATAAACAGGTCATATGAATAATTGAAGTATATGCTAATATCAATAAGTAATTCCCTATAAGTAAAGCAGCAAGAACCAGCTTCTTTCTTGTGGACACATTTGGGAAACTATTTTTGAAAAATAGTATGGCAAAACAGATAAAAAAAGGAAATATTACGATTATCATTGCAATATATATGGAGAAAGAAGATGCTAAAAAAAGTGCGTATTAACTAGCCATACTCCCCATTTTACAAATACTAACTTGGTGATGCTAAAAGTATACAAATACTGTGTAATAAAAATCAGATACAATATATATAAAGCTTTTTTATTCTTCATAATATCTTTCCTTACTTTGACTTCAACTTGTTTCTATAACTTTTCTTGTTCTGTACTGCTTATAACTTTACCACTGTTGCCAGCTTCTTTCCACATAATATGCCCTAATATACAGCATGTAACACTTAGTACAATATATAATCCGCCTAATGTATATTGCTTATTATCAAGCAAGTTAAACGCTTCAAGTGAAAAATGTAGAAAATGTAGTGAATCCGCCACATACACCCGTCTTCCAAAAACAGCACGGTATTACCCTGATATATTGTCTTTGTTACTTGTAAACCCGACAATAAAACCAATCAATATTGCACCTGCTATATTTGTAATAAGTGTAAGTATAGGAAATCCTGTTTTAACCGGTATAAGACTTATCGCATATCTCGCCATTGCCCCTAGAGCTCCGCCAAGCGCTACAAATAAAAAAACTCATTGATTTCTCCGTTATTTTAATCCCCAATAAAATAATTTCCATTTATATCTTTTGATATAATTGATGTACTTTTCCAGATACTCAATACATTCAAAAAAATATTTATCCGAAAATTTATTCACCTTGTCTTCCAATTTACATTTAAGGTTTTCTATTAGCTGTTCACCATTTTTGCAAAACAACCTGTTTGTATTAAATATAAAAATCAATGTAATACAATCCAATTTTTTTGTCTGTCTGTATAACATTGACATACTCAGCTGACTTTTTGTACTGCTGTATGTAACCTGTCAAATTCATTGCTTACTCTCTCAGAGCAGATCACTTTGTATACCCTCATCAAAAGTTGTTCCTGCATCATCTATTCCATAGTATTTTTGATATTCTTTTATATCTTTTTGCAACAGTGTCAATTACACTTGAATATGGTCCTGACTTCCATTTATCAAATTTAAAAATACTCTTCTTTAAGGAAGAAGTTAAGAAAGTAACAGGTCTTATGTAGCCTTATATTATTAAATCTCTTTAAGTTCAATCTAATATCAAGTAAAATCAGACTTGCAATATTCACTTTAGGTTTTTTTCATAATTACGGACTTACTTTGAAAAATGCCGGCTCAAAGATTATAAAATTATACTTATCTGAAATATTTTTCCAGTTTACATTCTATTATCTTTTTAACATCTTCCCAATTAAGACCCCCATTGCCACATCCTAAAAGGTGGAATCGCAATCTTTTTTTACTTCCAGTTTTGGCAATATATCGACAAAAATAATCCATTGCTGTTTTAATATACTCTATCTTTGATTTTTTTCACGCCATTTGTTTTTTAGTAGGTAAATTTACAATAGTAATTCCATTCTCAGTAAAATAATGTACTTTTTCCAATGGTCAGTCTCACTTGACTTACATGCTTTTAATATACGACTTGTTATTTTTCAGGAAATTTCAACTTAAACTGATACGCAATTCCTTTTCCCATAACCCCTTCACAGTTTACCACATTTATTAGGCAATCTGCACCACTATCAAAAATATTTCCACTAGTATACTCAATCATAAAAGCTCCTTCTCTATGTTAAATAACGAATATATTTATTACAAAGCGAAAGTTATTCAAAAGACCCGCCACCTCTATAAGTATTTACAATGCAGGTAAATCTCTTCCCGCATTTCGGACATTTTATAATATGGTAAATAATATCATCAATCCAATGTCCGTCTTTTTATGTTCTCCTAATTTGCAACTTCCCTCAACTACTATAAAAACCCCTGTTTTCAACCAGATCTTTAATATACTCTATGGTTTCTTCATATAGTTTAGGTGAGGAAAAAGTATTCTATCTTTTGATATTAGAACAATAATCACACATATTTTTGCCAACCATAATCATTCCATTCCTATAAGTCAGTATATCTTTCCAAGTCCGTTAAATATTGCTTAAGTGCTTTGAGCATTTTTGCAAGCTCTACACAATCTATTTTGCCCATCTCTATTACAGCATACTTTTTTTCTTATTCTCATCAAAAATCCGGATATCTGGTTTTTATTGTGAAGTGCCGAAAACTTGATATCCTTTTAGAACCTTTTGTAAGCGACTGTTCTCTCAGCCTGTCCTCAACCATAGCATTGCCTTTTGCTGTATATCTGCACCAATATCTCAATTGACTTATCAAGTGAATGTCCGATAGTCTTTTTTATCATTTCCTTATAATAAGCATTTGTCACATCCACAATCTGAGCAATTTGCGCTTTAATTTGTTTTTCCATAGCCTGCACATAAAAGTACGCGACCCTGATTATAAAGCTCCCTGCTCTCAAGTATAACCGCAGATTTTTTTCATCCTGCATGGCAGTTTTAAGATATTCATGTGCCACTTCCAAAGAATCCTTCAAAAACTTTCGATTACCTAAATACATATATTCTCCTAAGTTCTTATAACTTTATACTTATTTTCTGATAAATACTGTTTTATCATTCCCACACTATTTCCAAACAATTGAAGACTTTTTGAATTTCCGGTCTCCACCTTCCATTATACTAGCAAATAATAATCACTACATTTCCATTTACTTCAAGTATTTTCTTATAAAAATCTCTTAGTCTTTGGAAATCTGTCCTTAATTCTTCTCTTATTTTATCAGCATCTTCTTCATAATCCCAGATATTCGGATATATATTTGTTTCTTTTAAGCCTGCTCATACTTAAATTCTCCAAAGCTTTTATCTATATCAAAATCCTCAAGTGCAAGTACTATATCCTTAACCTTCGACTTTTGTGTATAAGCTATATACTCCACTGAGTTTTTTAATAGAATTCACCCCAAAAACAGCCTCACTAAGATGATTATTTTTCCATAGCCTCATCCTTACTCACCCCTGTGAGCACGAAGTGAAGCGCATCCCACATCTTATACATACCCAGATGTATTTCTATATCATCACTACCGTCTTTATCATATTCAATATCATCAACTGCTTCATTATAAAAAGAGCTTCATCTCTTTTAAGTTTCTGTCACTTAAATATTGATAATTTGCTATTATTCCCATTTTCAATTCTCCAATAATATTATAAAACTACAACTTAATCTCTTACTGCAAAGCAAGCTTTCTATCATAACCAAAACCATATTTTTGTGGATTTATTTCAAACTCGTTTGATAATATACGCTTATTGAAGTATTTAACTGACTTATCATGATTAAGAAATTTATTTATACAAAGATACTGTTCAATTTCATCAAGTATAAATGCACTTTGTTTTAAATCCAAATCACTAAAACCGTTTGCATAATGAACGCTTTTCATAATTCTTTTCAACTTTGTCTTCGGGTATTCTTCTTTAAGCATATCTCTTAATAAAATAACCGACTCGTCAAATGTTTGACTGCCTAAATCCTTTGCACTTACACCTGTAATAATATTTTCATTGCCTAAATGTTCAATCAGCTTTATCATTTGTCGTTTCAAATCCATAAGTCCATTTTCACTCATTAAAACCTCCCCCAGGTAGGATTTACCTTTTATTAATATTTACTTTAATTGCTAAACATGATTATAATATAAGTTGATAAGTTAATTCAAGTTTGGAAAAAGTGGGGAATCAACAATGTTTGATAATATTGACTTCAAAAGTTTTTGGAAGGAAAGTGAGTATATAAATAAAGTCTGTACCGGAGAGAATTTAACAGATGAGATGGTACAAGAAGCTGAAAAAAACTGGGCGTTAAGTTACCGAAGTCATATATAGAGCTTATGAAAACACAAAACGGTGGTAAGCCCAATAAAAATGTTTGGTTTGATGAAAAGAATAGGTACCGTGTTGATGTAGAGGAATTCTACAGTATATCGGAAGAAAGAGAAGATTCCTTATTTGGAAAATTCGGAAACGAGTTTTGGTATGATGAATGGGAATATCCAAGAAATGTAGGTGTTATTATTGCCGATACAATCTCAGGCGGACATGAAATGATATATTTAGACTACAGAGATTGTGGCAAAGACGGAGAACCGAAGGTATCAATATGTATACAAGAAGATGATTTCGAGATAATTGTACTTGCAGATAACTTTGAAGAATTTATATTGGGGCTTAGAGCCTCAGAAGAAATTGAGTAGAAATTTCAAAAAGCCGGCAGAATTTAACCCCTGTCGGCTTAATTAAATAATAATATTTAATCCTTTTACAAATGACTGTTTTAATTCTGCCAGCTCTTTTAGCTTTCTGTCAAATACTGATTCACTCATACCTTTCCCGGTAGCAATCTCATAATAAGTATTAAATTCAGGATGATTATTTTCTTTTACTACCGCTAAAAGCTCTGCAAAATATCCCCAGGCATTATTATAACTTTTTGTTGAACTATAATCTTCTCTTTTAGGCATCCACTGCAACTTTTATAAAAATTTATTCAGTATTTTGCTCCAGGTTTCCACATCGTCATCATAACAAAAGAACTTTGTTTCAAACAAACTGCCAAATCTCCTGTCCCAAAATTTTACATTGTCAGGCAAATACCATGTATCACGAGGATTGCGGCATATCAACTCTATCGTTATCATTTCAAGTATTGAAGCCGGATCTCCGCCGACACAGCTATAACTTCCGGCAACTGAATTTTGCGCACCTTCCACTTTTAACTCTTCATAAACTGTACTGCTATCAAGTAATACCAAAGCAATTTTAGCCCTATCTCCAAAAGCTTTCCCCTCACTTAATAATTTGTACTTATTAAATTCGTTCATTTAGCCTCCTTACTCTTATTGGAAAAGGGTATCCTTAACCGTAATTATTCTTCAATTTTTTAGTCCGTTTAGATAGGCAAACTGTATCAATCCGGCACCATTAAACTCATTACTCACCTGAGAAATCTCTTCCTCAGACATCTCTTTTAACTTATTATAGAAACTTATGTACTTATTCTTAAACTTATCTTCTTTAAGGATCTTATTAAAATACTTTTCAGCCTTATCTTTTCCACCAAAGTAATAGACATAGTACAGCAGGTTATGGACAATTGGCTTACCGTTTAGAATATTATCAATATTGGTTTCTGTATCTTCAAAATCGTCAAATATAGGCATTATATGCTCTCTGATAAGTCCGCTAATTTCTTCCACAGTATATTTATAACTTGCCCCGGCCAACTGCCACCATTTAAATGGAGTTCTTCCCTAGCAGAGCTCCCATCTCACCACCAAATACAAAACCATTATTAATATTTGCTTTTTTCATTCCTTTTGAATATATGGCAATATGCGGTATGAACTCTACGCTACACTCATAGTTGTTTCTATTGGCTTGAAAGTAAATTTCATAGGTAAGGTCCTTATTTTTAGATGTTTTCTTTAGTGTCTGTCCTTTGCTTATTATCTTAAAATCCGGGAAATTACCTGCTATTTCCTGCCAGGCTTTTTCACATAATTCTCTAGATTTCATTTTTCAAATACTCCTTAGCTGATTCTTCAGATGAACTTACAAATGATCCTGTGTTTAAAGCAGTGCTGAATAAAGGCACTTTAATCACAACCAACCATTTCAAGATTTCATAATCGAATGGATGAGGATTCACTGAATCAGTTCCTTTCAATAAATCAAATTCTTCGAAAGAAAGTTTATAGTATTCAGATGCCGGAAGCTATCATTTTTAGATTTGGACTTTCTGCAGCTCTATACTTGATGAATATCTTGAAGATTTTCCGGAAATTAAACTTCTCCTTCATGGAGATAGTGGCTTTGCAACACTCGATTTGTATAAACAGTGTGAAGAAAACGGTATCGGCTATGTAATTCGTTTGAAAGAAAATGCTATACTTCGTGATAAGGCATCATCTCTTGTAGATGAAATTGATGAAATTACAAAAAACAACAAAGTAGATTATGCTGTAGTTTATGGTGAATTCATGTATCAGGCAGGTCCTTGGCCTTATGCAAGATGTGTTGTCTGTAAAGTTGAAAAACCTGAAAACCAAATAACTTACATGTATACATTCATTGTTACAAACATGGAGTCATCTCCTGAATATCTTATCAAGTTCTATTGCAAAAGAGGCTTTGATGGAAAACTTTATAAAATGAAAGTAAAACAGGTTTTGCACTCTCATTATATAAGATATTATCCTTAATCACTAAACTCCTCCTACTTAACTTTATTGATCAAATCCTGAACCAATTTTCCATCTTCAATCTTTGTTATCGCAAAACTCTTCTTGCCGGCGTCTTTTTATAGATGCACCGATAAAGTATCCTTCTTTGTCATCAATAATCAAAAACGAGTTTCCTTTTTCCAGATGTTGCAATCAATACGTCAACTCCTGAATTCTTCTTACAAAGTATATTAAGTGTATTTACATCCACATAATTATCAATCAAAATCAGTTTGCTCTGTGCTTTTCCAATTAGATCTGCAATAAACCTGAAGGCATCATAGATTTGTCCGTCAAAAAAGATCTTTTGTTTTACCTCTGTATTGCTCGCAATGTAGTTGAATACTTCTTCAAGTTTCTTATCTGTTTCTAACTGTTTTAACTCCACTCTATCCAGCCTCGAAAAAAGTTGTTGATTTGAAAGCAGGAATTTTCTCATCTCCACAAAACTATTCATAATCCTTATGCTTACTTCTACTGCAATATCACTTTTAAGGACAGCGGAAAGCATAGCAATGCCTTGTTCCGTAAAAGCATATGGATTCGATGATGAATGTTTCATGGTAGTGAACCGGTCGCAATTTGCGACCAGTTCATTCTTTTCTTCTGTACTGAGTCTAAAGCAAAACTCTTCAGGAAATCTAGCTGAGTTTCTTTTGACTTGCTCATTCAACCTTTTGGTTTGAACCTGATATAAGTCAGCTAAGTCCCTATCAAGCATTACCTGCTTCCCACGAATGGTGTAGATTAGATTTGTGATATTTGTTTCCTCTATCGGTATCAAAGTGTTATCATCCTTCATGTGCTAATCCTCCACAAATTCCAAGATATCGCTTGGAGTAAGATTCATTGCTTTACATATTCTTTTCTAAGTTTTTTCATTGATATATATTCGTCTTTACCCATATTAGCTAAGGTGTTTGAAGTAATTCCTGTTAGCTTGATTAAATCGGTTCTTTTCATATTCTTTTCTATTAAATGGATCCATAATTTTTTTATAAGAAACACTCATAAAAACACCTCCAAATTATTTTTAATTATACTATATAAAATAGCGAAAAACACAACCTGAAGTTACTTGAAAAAAATAGGGACGATTTATAAAAACGCCTCCGTCTCATACCTCACAATTTTTACCTAAGTTAAATTTCATTTTTTTATACAAAAAGGAGATGTCTCTTTAACACCTCCCGTTACTCTTTAATCTTCACTGACTTCCTTCGTCCTTTTTAGCGTGACGAGTGAATATCTCACAGCTCCTTCGAAAAATTTCTCTACAATCAACAATACCATGATTATAGTCATAGTGCATTCAAAATTGGTACTGTTACTGGCGGATTATTAATGGCTTCAGCAGTATATTTAATCTCATCACTATTTGGGATACTATTAAATCTTTCAGGTAACTATCTGATAGCTATTTTATGTACAGGTTCCCTGGCATTATTCTTAGCTTTTAAGTTTGATGAATTCATTGCTAAAGTTTCTTGGCTTAATGAAAATATTGTTGCTACAGTGCTTATAATCGTTTCAATACTTTGTATTGTTAAGGATTTCTTTATTATCAAGCCTAAACAAGTTACCGATAATACACTTCTTGATGATTCTATAAAGGTCAGTATACCTGTATATGAAACCGACTATAACAAAGCTATACGTGATGGTATAAAATCCGACTCTCAATCAGTATTTGATCTTTCAAATATGTTAGAAGAGCAATGGGGGCGTAAACCCATTTATGAAGAAGTTATGGATTATATAGACCATTTAGTTATTCCGGAAGATGAAGAATATTAATAATGTATTTAAGGATTATGGATACATATACTATATTATTAAACTATCAATATATTAAAAATATTTCGCTATCTTTCCTGTACTCATTTTGTACTCAAGCCACATATAGAAAAACGCCACAAACCCTTATATTTAAAGGATTTGTGGCATTATTTTTGTTTATTCCCACTCTTCTTTTCCAAACGTACGATATATACCAAACCGTTCAAAATACTAGGTTCTATTTTTTTAAAAAAATTGTCCCATTTTTCCTTTAATATTGAAACAGGTTCAAAATCATTGTTTTTCAATAGTAATTTTTTTCGTATTTTTTTATTTAAAGATATTTATTTCTTGCTTATATTAAATGCATTAGGCTCAAACGTAAATATTTTATCATGTAAATATCAACCGAAAATGGACCCGGAGTTATTATCGAAAGGTGGTCCACAAATACTAAACTAATTGACCACGTTTTTTTAATTTGATTTTTGAATGCATTTAAATTCAAATAGATTCAGATATATTTTTCCTGTAGCTTTACGTACTCTTCCATATTGTTTTTTTATTTTTAAAATATCCAAATGAATTTCGTGAGTAAAATTTTCCATTAAAATTTCATAGCTATCATCAAAAAATCTTTTTATGCTTTTTTTAGCACCCATATCTGCCATTATGTATATGATATAAATCCCTTGTAAAATCTCTTTGGTAACCAAAGGATCACCTGCTGAATAGGAAATTATCTGGCTGAAACCAAGATATAGTTCGTCCTTTACAGAATAACTTTGATAAATTATTTTTACATCTTCGTCCTCTTTCAGGATTATAAAATGATTGCCTGTAGATAAGAGTTTCCCAAGCAATGATGACATTTTATTTATACACATTATTGCAGTATTTGGGTCATTTGTGCCGGGGCTTAGGGCCATATTAGCGATTTCGGTTAATTTTATAATTCCACGGTGATAATCTTCTTCTCTATAATTGTAAGCATTTATTATAAACAATGGACTTAATTTTTCTTTTAATTCTTTTTTATCATTATCATCTAACTTGCATTGGAATATATTTAATTCCCCTACGCTTTCTCCTTTGGTTGTGTATTCACCAATTCTCTTGTTTATAACAAATTCTGCTTTTTATACCATTAAGCTTTTTTTAAAAAAATATCATCTGATTTTATTTCAAATAAATAACCTGAGCTCTCAGCTACAATTGATAACTTTGTAGATTCTGTCGCCTTCTTCATAATGCTTAGCTTTTTCTTAGTTCTACCTCTTTATCAATAAGTTTCTCGCAATCATTAAAAACATTTTTCTATAATATTTGATACTTGTAGATTATCAAGAACCTGTCTTGAGAAAGCGATAAAACTTAGCATCGCAATTATGGAATAAGCAATTCCGAAACTTCCAGCGACAACATGTTGGTCTGGAGCAATATCTTGCAATAATAGGATACTGATTACTGAATAGAAAAACCACTGACAAATATACCATATAAAACCAAGAACTCCGGTCCCTATCTATGAAACTCTGAAGCATCCTAGGTGATATGCTACTGCTATATTTATTAAGTACAGTGACAATAATTGTAAAACTAAAAAGTACTTATAGTCAAAAAAATATTCCGGATAGATTAGAAAGGAAATCTACTGAAACTTCAACCGACAACAATAGTTGTTTTGGGAATATAAGATTTAATTGCAATATATTGATGATCAAAAATCCAGGTAACTAAAAGAAGCACCACTGTTAAAATTAAAAATCTTGACATCCTTAAATAATTTTTTATGATTAAAAACCACAATTTAATTTTTTTGATAACATGCATCAATCCTCCTGTTTAAATATTTTAATTATCGGACTATATTATCATATAATTGATCTTTATCCAATCTGAAATGGTATATTCATCTTTTTGTAATTGAAAAATCCTTTATGATTTTTCTTGCTTATTTTCCCTAATCTATCTTCGATTAATCTCTAAAAGAAACTACTCAATTACGCCCAATTATATAATATTCAAAAAAATAATCTATGAGAAAAATATGGTGAAATAGAATAAGTACAGAAATCCGACATGAGGCGTACGCGAGTCACGCCACAATGACGTATATTCGAAACGAGTATATTTTGACCGTTTCATCTTCGGTTTACTATTTCCCTGCAGAAGGGTTTCCATCCATCTCATCTTCGCACTTCGTGCTCGATATATGGGGCTGACGTAAAAAAATCGCTTGCGATGTCCTCTCGAAAACTCTCGTGAGTTTTTCTCGCTTAGTTTTTCGGACTCAGCTTTGCTTAGTCTCGAAAATGACCGATGCAAAAGCATCGGTCACCCTTAGATGGTGAGACTATTCCAACTCTATTCACAATATTTTTGTGCTGTCGTTTTTATGCTACTTTACTATGCTATATTATACGGATTTTAACTTTTGATGTCCATATTTTTTTATTTTACCGCTTTTTGTACTCAAAAATGCACTCAAAACAATTCTCATATAAATATACCTTTTTTTAGTATTCTACTTTTTTTGATAACTTGGCAAAAAATTTCATTCACAATATCATCTAACCTCATATTCTTTTTGTTATCGTTCTATACACATAAATATCCTTAGGTTTACATTTTATCATTTCTTTTTATATTTTTTTCACAATCTATTTTTATTGCCCAAATACTTATGCCCACAAGAAATTTCACTTATATTAATTTCTTTAAATATACTATCTATAGTAATCACTCCTCATTCTCATTGGAAAATGGTATCCCTAATCAGTAATTATTTTTTTCAATCATTTATTAAAAACCATTTTTAACCTCAGCCCCTGCAGTCCTTCCTGTATAATTTTTTTAAATACAAGTTGCCGTTATTTGCCGAGACAATATTCTTCACTACCCATAAGCCTAAGCCATGTTTATCACACTTATCCTTTACTTTGCTGGAAATAAATTTTTTCCGTAAGTAAAGGTAATAAGTCTTTATCAAAACCTGTTCCTTCATCTCTGACTGTCAAGACAAATTCTCTAGGTTCATCTTTAAACTCTACCGTTATTTTAGAACCTTTTTTAGAATATTCGACCGCATTGGTAACTATATTTTGAAGAGCTGCAGCTATTTCCTCTTTATCCAACTCAATATTACTACATTCACTTTTTATTACTTCTAAATTCAAACCGTTTAACCTACATATCCCGGACATTATCTCAATCCAATATAAAAATCACTTCATTACTTACAACATCTTTTTCTTCCTTCCATTGTATAAGAAATTTTTTTAATTTATCAATATACTTTTTCCAGCCTGTCAATACCGTTTGAAATATCTGCAAATCTTTCAGATGATAAATCACTATGCTCTTCCTTCAATAATTCTAAATTACCTTTAATCAGTGTTATCGGTGTTCTTATGTCATGGGTAAGTTGCTCCACCAACTCTTTTTGCTTAACTTGCATATCCCATTGCTCACCAAGAGATTTTTTTAGATTTTCAGCCAGTACATCAATCGAAACCAGTACTCCATCTATTTCTTTATACTTAGAATACTCTCTCATAATCCAAATCCATACGACTGATGTTATCATTAGCCATCGCAATTTTGTGGATTTCCCTTTTTAATATATTTGATGAGCGAATTAGAAACAAAGCGAATCCCAAAAACCAAATAATTAGTATCAGGACAATATATCCACACTCGAAATTTTTCAAAGAGTCTATAAAAGCTTTTTTCATTGGTAAATATAACATTAACTCTGTATCTTATTACCAGTTGTCTATTTCCCATCGCATAAGCTTTAAAAATATTTGAACCTATAACCTCATCGCTTGTTGACTTTCCGTTTTTTATGGCTTCCTGTACTAAATCATCATATTTTTTATCAATGGTATTTTCTATTATTTTTCCATCTTTCAAATATAAAAAATCATAATAATATGGTATTTCAGCCGGTGTCCAATCTTTTGTTTGAAAAACCTGTTTCCACTTTTTTCCGACTGAATGTCAGCATAGTTAGCCGGATATACTACTCCGGTATTTAATAATACATTTAATCCAACATAAAACAGCACAATGATAAATAAAGTATATACCAACTCCATAATTGCATATTTGCTGATTAAATATCTTAAACTTTTTATTTCCCACTGATAACCAACTCCCCAAACTGTTTTTATAGGATTTATACAATATGGCTCAAATTTACTTCTTATTAATTTGATTCTTTTCAGTAATCGTTGTAGAACTGTCGCTTTCCTTATCATAACCATAAATTTCCGTATAAATTTTTTTCTTTCGAAAATACTTGATTTTTATTTTTTAATAATAACTCACAAATTTCGTATTCGCTATTTGTAAAACTTATCTCTACATTATCAAAATAAATTTTTTCGAAAGCAAATCACAAGATACCGGATAATCTATCAGTTTTGAATGTTTTTCTCTTTTTTTCTCTTCTGATATGTGTCGCTACCCCTTTGCTCTAATTTCAGCAAGAGAAAAAAAGGTTTTGTCACATAATCATCCGCTCCTAATGCAAATCCTTCAACTTTATCTTTTTCAAAATCTTTTCGCTGTAAGTAAAATAATAGGAATATCTATGATATTTCTGTATTTAGTCAAAAAAATCAAAAACCCGACATTTCTTCCATCATGATATCCAGAATAATCAAGTCATATTTGTATAAATCGCTTGGCTCAATTTTCAGTGCCGAATTACAAATAACGACATTATATTCTTTTCTCAAAGGTTAGCTTTAATAACTTCAGCAAATCTTTGTCATCATCTATTATAAGAAGATTCATACCTTTTTATTCCTCCATTTCACTTATTCCGTCCCACCTATTATACCAAAATGATAATATTCCCACACTTACAAATGAGATCAAAAAAAGATATAAAAAGATAAAAAAATAACATTATATACATTAGAAGATCCACAGACATATCCGTATATAAGTCTTATAGGATAAACAAACGGAAAGTAATACCATATACCGCTTCCCAAATCCGTTGTGCCTAAAAGAACGGCAGACCAAGGTACAAATAACACCTGTCAAAATAGAGCCTGTATAATTGAATTTTAAGCTTTAAAAATTGATAAACAGGTACCATACTAATCAATCCCACAGACCCGATCATAGCATAAACTGCCAAATCCAATATTTGAATATTGATTCCATAAAAGTGTAAAAAAACAATATAGACGGTAAGATTGCTATTCCTTCAATAGCCATTAATAAAATAAAGATAAAGATAAATCTTGCAAAAAAACAATTTTTCGACAAATTCCTATTCTTAAATCATTGGCATAGTTCCCGGCTTTTTTATCGCTTTCATATAACATGGGAATAAAGAAGCTGACAGAAAAGCCTGCTAAAATCGTATATGCTCCAAAAAAGTAGGCAAGCTCTACTCCTTTTAAACCTGTTGCACTTAAACGATATACAATAAAAAAATACCGGTAAAAATTAACGGGCACAAGATAATTACCATTCCGGCCGGTGTTCTTTTGATTCTCAACAGGTAAGACTTTAAAATATTAAGCATGACCTTTTCCTCTTTCCATCACTATATTTATAGCTGTTATTATGATGTACACCATGACACTTAACACTAATCCGACATACACTGCATTCATAGATGTTAAAGGCGATGATTTTTCTAAAAAGGTACCATTCGGATGAACCTCAATAATCGGACATAGTATACGTAAATTATAATCCCAAGGGAAAAATTTCCAATACGAGGTTACAGCAATAATTGCCGACGGAAAGGTAAATATAAAATTAATTAAAATCACTAAAAACCTTTTTATGAAATAATTTGTAAATAAAAAGATAAAGCAACTATCGGCAAACTTCCAATAAATAAACAACAGGTAGTCGCTATCATGATTTTTAAGACTAATCTCCTCATGTAATAAAAATCCACCTATTAAATAAATTCCTGTCGATGACAATATCAAAACAGTAAATAATTCAAAAATAACTATTCCGTTCTTAGCAATTAACATCTTTTCCGAGAGTATATTCAATCTTTGCAACAAGGCAATATGCTCTTCTTTCTCTTTACAGGAAATATTAACTACAAGCAGACTTAACACAACAGGTAAAATCAGAACAGGATACCAATTAAATGCTGTAGCCATTAAATAACTTCTTCCTACAGGACTTTTGCCCCATAATACTGACTCATAAAAAGATTAAATAGTACAAAAAAATAACAGGTACTATATATTTTAGTGTAGAATTGGCAGCTCTTTTTTCCTTAATCCATTCCGCTTTCAGCATCTCAATCATCATTCATCACATCCTTTCTGATAATTTCCATAAATAAATCTTCCAACTTAGACGAATCTGTATTTAGACCTTCATAACTTAAACGTCCTTTATTTAGGATACCGATTTTATCCGCAATCTGCCCTACTTCACTCAAAATATGACTTGATAATATGATTGTGATACCATGACTTGAAAGCATTTTTATCAGTTCTCTTAGTTCTTGTATTCCCACAGGGTCTAACCCGTTTGTAGGTTCGTCAAGAATTAATAATAACGGGCTGTTAATCAGTGCCATTGCAATACCCAGTCTTTGTTTCATACCTAAGGAGAACTCTTTTGCCAACTTTTTACCGGTATTCGTCAATGAAACCACGCTAAGTACTTCGTCAATTTTCTTTCTGTCAATATTTAGCAAAGTAGTAATAACCTCTAAATTTTCATAAGCCGTTAAATTTGGATAAATAGCAGGATGTTCAATAATCGCCCCAATCTTCTTTACATCACCTGCAGCTAACAGATGATTTTCAAACATCACTTCGCCTGAGCTTTTTGGAATCGCTCTTGTGATGATTTTCAATAATGTCGATTTCCCGGCACCGTTAGGACCTAACAGACCATATACCGTACCTTTTTCCACTTTAATTGAAACATTATCCAGTGCAATCCCATTTTTATATTTTTTTGTCAGTCCTTTCGTTTCCAATATAATACTCATTTGATTAACCTCCATCATTTTGATGGTATTGTTATAGCCGATAAAAATAACTAAATTATAACCGGCAAAAATTTTATGGATCTTTTGAGATATATTTTGACCTCCATTCCTCTCTACAAAAACATTTCCCGGGTATTTCAATCAAGATAATAATCTATGTATTTTCTACACAAAAAAATGAGGAATGAATTCGGACCATTCCCCACTTGTTACATGATTTCTCCTGTAATATAAAAAAAGATACAATACCACTATAAATTCAACAGATTCATTACCATTTTTACCATCACATCTTTTTTTCTTCCGGTTTTGATTCAGCAATCATCAATGTGGTTGCCACTAAAGTTCCATCACTGAGTCTCTTCTCTCCATCCACGAACAAGGCATTGTTCTTGTCTAAAAATTCCAAGAACAATGATGCGGCAATTCTTTTACAGCCATCTACGTATGGATGATCTTTTATCATAAAATACAATAGATTCGCCGCTTTCTCTTCCAAAGATTGATACGCATCCTGCCCAAATACACTCTGATAAACAGCTGCAATAATTCCTTCTACCTTGCCGGACTCTTTTTTTCTACACCAAATACATCTGTTTCAAAAGAATCTTTCATCTGACAAACCATCTTAACACAATCTTCATAGGTTATGCGGTATACCGGAGTACTTCCCTCCGGCTTACTTAATGCCTGATGGTCATATTGATCCAAAAGAATCAATGCATCCGTATATTCATTCACAGCTCTGAGCACATCTTTTTCCTCTATATTGAGTGCATCTGCAATCATCCTTGACTGAATATCAACTGTTTTTTTAAGCGCCTGAAGACGCTTTTCATTGATTGCATAGCCTTTCAAAATATACTGTTTAAGAACATTATTTGCCCATTTTCTGAAAGCTATACCTCTTTTTGAATTAACTCGATATCCGACAGATAAAATCATATCTAAATTATAAATTTTTAGGTTTTCTTCCCCTGTACTTTTGTCGGAAAAACCGACAGAAGTCTCATCCAGTTCTCCTGAAGCAATAATATTTGAAATATGTTCACTTACTGTAGCGTGTTTAACATCAAACAATACTTCCATTTGTTTTTGTGTCAGCCAAACGGTATCCAGTTCAGGATTGATTTGAACTTCTATATTAATATCACCATCTGTAAATAATACAATTTCATTCTTCATACTTTAGTTACCCTCCACGAATATTTCCCTGATAACATGTCTAATATAGATTTTACTGTACTTTTCATATTCAGTCCATCTTTTAGTCCGGGCCTGTAGAAAAACTCTTCAAAACTCTTTAACTTTACCATCCATTTAAACTGCCTCCAAAACTTTAAATTAACACTCAAACCACATATAAAAAAAGTGGGCTAAAAAAATCAACCCACCCTAACACTTGACAAAAGAACCCATTATTTGAATGATTCCTACAGACCCAATTTTAGTATGTCAAATATTCTCCTTCAAATACAAATTCTATATTTTTTTCTCCACTTTTACACTCTATCCACTGCACCAACCGGACAAACCGTTAAGCAGTTACCACAATGCAGACAATGCTTATTCTCAATTACATAGGGTATGGTCTCTTGGTTAATGCAATTTTGTGGACAAACTTCCACACACTTACCACATCCGATACAATCATCCGTAATAAAATAGCCTTTCATTTCATCTTTTTTTAGCTCCAAAAGAAAAAAATTTGCTCTCTCTATAGGCTTTTTAGATAAGTCAAACCATTCTCCTGTACCTTCATAAATTTGAAATACTGTCAGGGCTTTTTTCTTGATTCAGCAGTTGGATATATTTGATACATATATTGATTCTTTTCAAATAACTCAGGGATTTTTTTCATATCCAAGCTCTCTAACCTTCCCTCTTACAGATACCGCCACTCGTGACATTGTATCCTCACCTTTCATCGCTGTAAATGCAAGAATTTTTCCTGTCCGATAATCTATCATATAAGTTCTTACCTTTTGCGGTCAAAAATATAAACTTGAATCATCTGCATCTATCATATCAATAGTCGCTGTAACTGGAAGACCTTCGCTATCTACAGTAGCAACTATGACTGTATGAATTTCATCTACTATATATTTCAAATAATTCTTCGCTTCCATCATAATTTTCCTGTACCCCTTGCTACGTTATATTGTAATATCAAAATTTACATTAGAACTTTCCATTCTGATTTTTTTCCAGGTCTTTTTGTCAGCTATGGTTTCCATAGCATCCCAGTGTTCTGCAATTTTCCCATTTTTCCACACGGAACAAATCATAGAAGGATGTTGCCACACCCCCAAATGTTCCTTCGCTTACTGCAAGTGCATAATCTCCATCAGCCAATACAAAATAAGTCTTATTATATATCATCTGTATTCCCTGTTTTGCCAAAGCTTCAAGTGCAGCACCAAGCCCTGAAAGTCCGTCAGCAATTGCTGTATTGTGCTGAATATAATTATCTCCATCAAAGTATGAAGTAAGCTTTCATCAGGATTTTTCTCCACGAAGGATATCTCCTACAAATCCCTCTACAACCTTTCTTGTATCTTCCTTATCCACATCTTTCTTCTCTAAGTTGCCGTCAATCTGTGTATGTCCTGACGGATTAGGTTCAGTTTTTGTAGCCAGATTGTCCCAGTGTTCTGCAATCTTTCCTTCTGAGTCAAATCTGAAAAATATCAAACGCTACCTGCTCTCCTGCTCCTGCAAAATTATATACCGTTTGTAGAAACACCTTATCGCCATCTTCAAATGCACGAACATTATTAACAGTTGTTTTTAACCGGTGCTGATGCAAGATATTCAACTGCTCTACAAAAGCTATCTCTTCCTGTTCCATAAGCAAGATTATGCTGAATGTAACCCTCTGCAAGAAGTTCCCTTGCCTTCATTGTATCTCCAGATGCAAAATAAAGCTAATAAGTGCCAATGCTTTCTCTTTGTTTGTCATGATAATTTCCTCCTGAATTTGATTTATTGCATTGATGTAACCTTTATTATTTCATCTTGTGAACTTATATTATCACTATGCAGATGTAATGTCAATAGTTACATCTATTTTTACGAAATACTTGACAATTGTAAGGAAATGAAATCAAACTATAAGAATAAAGAAATTACAAAAGAAGTATTGGAAAGTGAACTATCCAGACAGTATGAAAAGATTGTATTCCCTTTGAATAAAATAATGTAAAGTTCTACAGAGGTGGTATCAGAGCAAAAAGTTTCTTTTCGATATAAATAAGCACAGAAAAAGCACATATCTGAAAGATTTTTAAGTCTTAAAGTTATGTGCCTTGTTTTTTATACCATTCAATGATTTAGATAACCCGTGATTTATCTATGAGATTTCATATTATCTATGGCAAACTTTCCACTCTGTCGCAGCTTTATAGGAGTCCTCCACCGGTTTGAATCCATTGACTTGCAAGGTATAAATTGTTTATACCTTTTGATAATGCTCTTAACATACTTACTTTTTATAACCTTTCTGTGGATTAAAGCTCATATATCCCCCTTTGTAGGCATTACACCAAGTTGTGAATGTAACTGGAGAATACGTTCCAAGCACGATGAGTTTACCCTCAAGCTGAGGGAACTTTTTTTCAACCCTTAATCTCAATTCTTCTGCAATTCGCTGTTTTTTTCTTGATTATATTTCTCTTTATTATCTTTTTAGCCCAAAACCAGTAAGTATAATTTTTCAGCATTTTTGTAAAACATTACACTGAATAACTCTCTTTCCCATAGGAAATAGTGTTTCATCATAATCATAAACACGCATTCCGCAAAAAAATTGTGTGTTTCTCCTGCAACATCATATTCGTCACAAGGAAAAAAATAATGCTTCCTTTAGGTAATTTCAAATCCGCTTCAGCAACTATTCCAAATGCAACCTGATAACCTGTATTAGAAACATAACCCTCCGGATTCTCATACATGTACCTAAGATTTTTTTATCCAAATATCCTTCATCAATTAAGTCATAGAAAAAGAGAATGTGGATCTGCACACCAAATATAGTTATCTGAGTTGATAACCTTTCCATTATTACCAATAATATTAACAACCTGCTTATCTGCAATATTTATTTTTTTCAATATTAACACCTAAATGTAGTTTTTTCCACCCAAAGATTCAAATTTTTGCAAGCATTCTACTAACCAAGCCAACAGAACCTCCCTCCGGAATAGCTGCTGTATTACTTGTATAAAAAGCATACGATGCAACAAAGGAGAGGGCAATGAAGTTGCTATTAAAGTAATTTTTAAAAATCGCTCTAATGTAATGATTTGTAAAACGATTTGTAAAGTCTTCCATAGACTGTTTTCCATATTCCTTTATAGCCTTATTAGCATCTTTCATACTCATTCCTAGTTTAATAAATTGTATTAGGTTCATATGAGCAATTGAAATATCACATGGCGGCTTTATACACTCTAAGCTTTTAGCACAGTCAAAAAACAAATTTAATTCTTTGGTATCTTCCGGAGCAAGTTCTAAAAACTCTTTTCTTGCTTTCTCTAAATTTCTCCACAAATGTAGTGTTACCCCGTCCATTTCCATACAATAAAAATATGGCTCACGATAAATCTCCAAACTATCAGAAAGAACTCCTAGATTTTCCCACATTTTATATAATTGTTCATCCTTATTGCATCCAACAAGAAAATGAATGCAGTTATCTATATGATATCCTTGCCTATTCCACCCTACACACTCACCACCGGGCATTTTGTTTTTTTCGTATATTTCTACTGAATATCCGGCCTGCAATGCATGTATTCCAGCACTCAAGCCAGAAACACCTGCTCCAATAATTGCTACTTTTTTACCCATATTCTCTTACTTTCTATATAAGGTCTTAGAACAATTTTAGAGCATCAGACAATACGCAATGCTCATACATTACTCTAAGGAACTAAACAAATTTCTAATTTATCAATCTCTATTTCCACAAAACTATTCATAATTTTAATGCGTACCTCTACTGCAAGTCACTTTTAAGTACGACTGACGGCATGGTAATACCTTGTTATGTAAAAACATATGGCATATATCTTCTTCCACCATGAGTATTGTCTTCACTTGAGGTCACAATTTGCCACCTCAAGTTTTTATACTATTCAATGATTTATACAACCGGGAATTTATTTAATAAATCTTTTTCAAATGCTTCGCATAACATAGGTGCTTGTTCATAAAAAATTTTGCCAACCGATTTATATTCTTCACAGATGAATTTGTCGTGAACCTCTTTCCAATACCGATAGCTTCTGTCACCTTCACCTTCATGCCATGCATGTTCCGGCGTAATTAAGTTATAAGGCATGATATACACCACCTTTGTTTGAGTAATACACACAGGCTCTCCCGAGCCGTTGAGAATAATACTATATTCTCCCACCTGTGGAATATGCTCTCCGGCTTCATATAGTTCATATGCTAGTCTATTTTTCTTCTCAAATCTAAACATCCCATCTCTAAATTGTGAATCGATTTCTTCATCCATACTTTCCTTTTTCGTTAGGATCGGGATGATGCTTATTAAAAAAACTCTACAATGTGAAATCCACATCTGTTAACATAAAAATGAATATTGCGTTGTTCAAAAATATGGGGTTACCGTCTCCCAAATTTTTTTACTTTTAGGATACATTTTTTTCAATCTCACGCCATGTCGCATATCCAATTCCCTTACCGTGAACATTTGGAGCAACAAACAGCAAATCTAATTCACCTTTTTTTCACCCTTAACATTTATTACAATTCCACCGACTTTTTTATTATTGTAAATGATACGATAAGCCTTTCCGCCTTCAATAGAGCGTTCAATTGTCTTTCTTGAAATAATTTGTCCATCTTCTTCAAAGTTGTTATCTCTAAGACCAAACTCCACCATTGCACCATAATTAAATGCTTCCTGATTATCTAATATAAATTGCTCCCTATCATCTGATTTTAACTGTTCAAGAATAACATCACTCATAAGTCACCTTCCAAAACTTCTAATTTGTACTAATTTTGTACTAAAACCATACATAAAATCGCCACAAACCCATGTATTTAAAGGATTTGTGGCGTTATTTATTTACTCCAGCTCGACAATTACTAATCGATTTTGTTTAGTGATTATTTGTTTCCGTGTTTGCTTTTCTTTCAATTTTTTGATTTATCCATATTATCCTGCCTATATGGGCTAATGTTATCAGTTTGTTATCGCTGTTGATAACACTTGCTCCGTAACTGTGGATAATAGCAATATATTCCAGTTTAGATTATAAACGAGTTTACTTAGAAAAGCAACACCATATTGCAAAATACAATAAACAAATATTTTTTACACTACCCCAACAAAATTGAAGTTATCGAACTACTTCAATTTTTCATTTTCACAACTACATTTCCAGCGTGTTCTACATCACCTGCTGTCCGGATTGCCTGTTCCAGCTTATCCAATGGAAACTCATGAGTGATGATACTCTAACTCCCATTTTCCACTTGCCATGATTTTTTGTACATCCCATACATCCTCTGGCATATAGCGCTCAGAACCAATAATACTCTGTTGTGCATAGGTCATGTAAAGCAGGTCGATATTGCGAGGTTTATTGTTTACTGCGACAGAGACAAATCGGCTCTCAATTTTTCCGAGATGTAGAAAATCATCTAATATGTTTTCTGCACCAGCGGCATCCAACCAGCAGTCAATGTCGGCAGTCGCACCATTTAAAGACATGGCAATACCGAAATATTCTTTTGGATCTTTTACTGAAATCTTCTGTTGCAGGATTACAAATCTCAAAGCCCAGCTTTTTTTCGCCAGATTTAACCGAAAATCGGAAAAAAATCGCAAACCATGACCTTCTTCATCCCAAAGTATTTAAATGCAACCGCAAAGAAGAATGCCGATGGTTCCACTTCCAAAAAAACTACCGCATTTTGCCCTGAAACATATTTTTCCCTCTCCCAAAGGAATCATACCTCTGCGAGCAGCACGGCAGCCAACAGTAAAAGGTTCTATCAGACTTGCAAGCTTGTCGGAGATACGCTCATCAACAGTATAAAGCGAATAATTGCGTCTGGCATTCGGAATAAGAATATATTCTGAAAATCTACCAATGGTCCCGGCTCGTTTTGTATCATCTTTCGCATAACGAGGATACGGATATATCCGTTCTCCCACGGTAAAATCGGTGATATTCTTTCCGACTTTAACCACACGGGATATTGTCTCATGTCCAAACTCACCGCCGACAGTAACTTTATGCCCTGTATTCGGACCGTGTGAAAACACGGCAACGTCTGTACCACAAACGCTGGAATAGAGATTTTGTATCAGCACATCATCTTTTCCAACCTCTGGTAACGGCAATTCTCGAATTTCTATATGCTCTTTTCCTAAATAAATACCTACTTTCATTTTCCTCTCTGTGTCGTTTTACACACTGTTGAATCACCTTTATTATATATTCAATGGAATCATCACAATCCGTTCTCAGCCATTCCGAAATAATCGCCATAATCCCATGAATGTAAAATGCCATGATATAATGCCTGTCCTTTTTCGGTACTCCATACCGTTCCAGTATCGGTATAAATACATGGCAAAACATTCGTTCATAGCTTCTATCCATTCCTAATATAACATAGTGTTCCATTGCAGTGCGAAATAATCGTTGGTGCTCTTTGATATAATTAAGATATGGTGTCAGATACTCTTGTGTAACAAGATATAATTCATCCAATGGACACTCTTTCATTTTTGTGACAAATGTTTCTGTATTCCTGTTCATATAAGTCAGAAATTGTTCATTCATATACTGGGCACTTTCCGAGAGCAAATCTGCGATTGTTTCATAATGTAGATAAAAGGTGGATCGGTTGACACCTGCCGTTTCACTCAATTCTTTTTACTGTAATATAATCAAAATCCTTTTTTTCTCCAGAAGTCTCAAAAATGCTTCATCCATTCTCACAGCAGTTGCAAAATACTTACTTTCCGATTTGTTCAATACTTTCCTCCTTCTTTTGCGATTTTTTACTATGTAGCAACATAGTAATTGCAATCACTATAACAATACCATAGACAAATCCACCTGTAATAGTGTTCATCATTTTTCTATATGCTTCTCCATTTTCAGAAAAACGTGAGATCATTACCGTCTGCAATCCAAGAATTGACATCATGGCTGCTATAAAATTCAGCACCTTTGCCGCAGACAAAATAGGACTGCCTAATTTACGGAATTTCACAAGGTTCAGAACAGATATTACCATCGTATAAAATGTGTAAAACGCCGACAGATAAATGATATATCCTGGATAAGAAAAGCCGGAGTTTGTCCGAACCATCAAAACAATCATGCCGCCCATCGGAATGTTTAATAAAAACAACATCCATGCCGTTCTACGGTAACAGCGACTTTCCAACTCCGGACTTCGATGACGATAACTGTAGATCAGATACAGCCGCAGAATTCCCAGCACCAGATAATACACCGCCATAGATATAAACCACACTGAAGCATAGCGGATTCCTGCAATAACACGGAACACCACATAAAAAATTGACTGTCATCCCCTGATAAATATTGATACTACTGCGAAAAAGCAGTGTCCGTCAGATAACGTCCCACAATTTTAGAAGCAGTCGCTTTTTTGCATGATTTTACTGTTCCTGATATCCGATTTCATCCTCTTTATCATTTTTGGGAAGTGCTGAAATCCATATTATAAGAGAATACGCCAACATACAGTAAACCAGATATGCCAGCGTACTTTTTGGTATTTTTGGATTTCAAAGATGAAAAACAAGTGCAGCAAATGACATTAGCAGCATACAAAAGTAAAAATCCATCTGTTCGGTCAGCAACACCTTCTTAAAAATCATCTTTGTCTGTTCCACAGCTTATTTCTCGCTGATTTCTTTTGCCAGTTCCATGATTTCAAAAAGCATACTTTTTGTTTTTCCTTTTGCCAGCATTTTCCTGTAAACAGGATAGTTAATTCCCATTCCCATTAACCCGATAATTCCAATAATCACACCAAGCACAAACATTGTACTCGTTCCATTGCCAATTACATTCATAGAAAAACACATCCCTATACCTGTCACCAAAGTAGCGATAATTCCAAATGTATAGGCGAAAATGATAGCTGGAAGTTTTGCTTTCGTATCCAGTTTGCGAAGTGCGACAACCTTTGAGGTGTCTTTTTGGTGCATACTCGTTAACGAGCTGTTCTGCATAAATTTTTATCTGTATTCATGGCTCATTGCCTCCTTTATTTGATGACTCTATGATATTATCAACGGGAGGAAAATTGAACAACACAAAGAGGATTTTGTGTTGAATTCAAAAACTCACAAATTTCGATTTGTTTCTTTCTTCTCGATTATACATCAACAAATATTATTGTAAAGTAAAGATCTGTCCCGAACATCCGGTACTGACGCTCCTGCAGGTGGCGGTAATCGTCCTTAAGTGCCAGATACAGAACCGTTCCTTTTCGGGTGGTATAATTCCAAAGCGGTGTGCCTGTGCTGACATGGTTGGCAAGCTATGCCATCAGAAAGCTCTTTCCCAGTTTGGGCGAACCTGCAAAGATATAAGTGCCGGGGTAGAGCAGACCGTCAATCAACGGTCGCTACTCCGATACTGTGTGTCAAACAGCTCATTCATGGAAATTGTCTGGAGATAGGATGGGTCCGATCGCAACTGCATTTCTCTCTGCAATTCCTCAAAAGTCTTGATATTTCCACCATTCTCGGATATACTACTTGTAGGTTTTTTTGAAATCAGTCGCTCCGTATCTGCGCCAACAGATACATCCGGAGCAGTCTTTTTCTTTTTATTTTTCCATCCTCGTTCTCTCCTTTCAGACCGCCCAGAATAACAGCGATTAGTTCAATGACATTCAGCAGTTCTTCATCCACACGGTTTCCTGCTTCAATCCGCTTTAGTTCTGCGAGGACAGCAGCAATTTCCGTTTTGAGTGCCTTAAATACTCTCGGATTGCCCTGCACCACTACATCTTGATTCAGACAACGGCGGTAGCAGTATTCCTGCTTCGGCAGTCCCTGATAAGGCAACTGCCTTGTTAATAAGTTCATTTTTCTTCGGGCGATACCCGAAACCCTACTGTGATGTTTCTCCAACGATTTTTTTGTTGTCTCTGTTCTTAGCTGACATTTTCAATCTCTCCTTTCCCTAAATCATCTAATCTATCTGCCATTTCCGTCTGCTTTGACGGGAACAGATGAGCGTACTGATAAGTGATGTCAATGCTTTCATGCCCTACACGGTCTGCAATCGCCACCGCTGAAAAATCCCATATCAATCAGCAAACTGATGTGGCTGTGCCGTAAATCATGGATACGGATTCTCTTTACTCCTGCGGCTTTCGCACCTCTGTCCATCTCGTGATGGAGATAACTTTTTGTGACCGTAAAGATTCGTTCTTTCTTCTTCAATCCGTAAAGCATCTGCAAATATTCCTGCATTTCTTCACAAAGGAACTTCGGTATTTTGATGATGCGGTTGCTTTTCTTTGTTTTCGGTGTGGTAATCACATCTTCGCCGTGTAATCACTGATAGGACTTGTTGATTCTGACCGTTTCTTTCTCAAAATCAAAGTCATCGGCAGTCAGTGCCAGCAATTCTCCCTCACGGATACCGCACCAATAGAGCAATTCAAAAGCGTAAAAGGAAACAGGCTTGTCCATCATCTCAAATGAGAATTTCTTGTATTCTTCTTTCGTCCAGAACAGCATTTCCTTGTGTTCCTCACTTCCCATATTTCCCGCTTTAGCGAGCAGGATTGGAACGCGGTTCATAATACCGCACCGCATGATTGAAAATAGCGGATAACTGATTATGCAGTGTTTTTCAGATAGGTCTGTGAGTATGGCTTTTTCTTCTCGTCCCGATAGGCAAGCATCTCATTCTGCCATGCGATAACCTCTTTCGTGGAAATTTCACTAATTTTCAGCTTGCCGAAATAAGGTAAGATCTTCGTACGGATGATATGCTCCTTTTGTCAGCCATGTGTTCTCTTTCAGACGGCTTTTTCATGTCCCGGATATACAGTTCAGTAAAGGCTTCAAAACTCATATCCATATCAGAGGAGTTCTGTAACTGGAACATTCGCTCCCATTCCTGTGCTCCTTTCTTGGTAACAAAGCCACGCTTGCATTTCTGCTTACGTTCGCCTTTCCAGTTTACATATCTCGCCATCACATACCATGTTCCATTATTCTCGTTTTTTTGAATACCGGCATTATTCTTCCTCCCTTCCTGCTCCGTAGAGTCTTTCATAGAAATATTGGCGGTTTACCCGTCCTGAAATGGTAATAAAGCCTTTTTGCCTTCAGTTCCTCATTCAACTGACGGATTAGCTTATAGGCATACGGCTTTGATACGCTTAGTTCCTGTGCCACTTCTTCGGCACAAATAAATCTGTTTTTCATATAATCAGTCCTTTCTTTCGTTTTTTATCGCCGCTCTATCCGAATAAAGTTCCAGCAGGTATTCCCTGTTCGGCACTGTGCTGTCCTGATATATCGTAATATGTCAGGCGCTCGCTTGCTGTCTGGCAAGGTCTTGGCGGTTTATACTATTCGGACAGTCATTTTTATTTTTTTATTAAACTTATTTGCTTAATTTTTGAGTTTATTATACTAAGCATATTTGTTTGTGTCAAGTGGCTTTTTCGGAAAATATTAAACTTTTTTTGTTTTTGTATTATCTTGACTTCTCTTAAATATATCTGCTATACTCATTGTAAAAATACATACAAGGAGTGGACACGTTATGGCGATTGGAGAGAGAATACATTTTTTTCCGCATTCTGCGTGGGATGACACAAAAAAATATCTTGGTACGATTGTCGGCTTTCCTGAGCGAAGTGCCGATGTACGTTTAGCACAATACGAAACAGGGACAAGAAAACCAAAGGCGGAACTTACCAGCGCACTGGCACAGGCTCTTGATGTTTCCCCTCATGCCCTCGATGTGCCTGACATTGACAGCTATATCGGACTGATGCACACTTTATTTACCCTTGAAGATTTATACGGTCTGACGGTCAGTGAATCAGCAGACGGAGAAATCTGTCTGAAAGTCGATACTTCCAAAGGCAAGGACGCTCACGAACTTCGGAAAAATGCTGTATGCCTGGAAAGAACAGACTGACAAACTATCTTCTGAAGAAATCAGCAAGGACAAATACGATAAGTGGCGTTACCATTACCCTGGAATTTGATACCACGCAAACATGGGCAAAAAGTCCCATCACAGGCACTTAGCGATATTTTTTTATTCACTCTACAACCACAAAACCAAAGGAGGATTAATCAATATGCGATTAACAAAGGGTGTCAGAACGCAACTATTACTCCAAAACGATGGATTCAGCACTCGTTCATCATACGATTCGAGAAATTCAGAATATGAACGTATTTACACGATTAAAGACGGTCGGTTGCATATTCGCGAAATAGGCAAAACATCTTGGTCAGACAGCAGGTATGATAAAGAATGGTATGCCGATGATGAAGAAATACATCGCTTTCTATACAATAATCTATGGAAATTAAATACAGCTGGTCTTGAATAACGTTAAAAAGCCCTTAGCTATGAGTTTTTTTACCCACAGCTAAGGGCTTTCTAAATAATATGGATTTATTTGTTGCACAACCACCTGTCAATCATTCTCTAACCCGAAAACCACTGGATTACAAGAATAATGACTCTCATGCAACCGTTATCAAATTGTTATCAAAAGACTTCTTGAAGTGCCGCAAGCCCGCCTAAATACTGGATTCTTAAAGCATTTCAAATTATTCAAGCTCAATAGTACCCGGTGGCTTGCTGGTGATATCATAGAGTACCCTGTTTACATGGTCTACCCTCATTGATAATCCTGTTGGTTACCTTTTTCAAGTACTTCCCAAGGGAGTCTTGCGCCTCTGCTGTCATAAAGTCTATTGTCTTAACTGCACGAAGTGCTATGGCATAGTCATAAGTTCTGTAATCGCCCATTACTCCTACGCTTCTCATATTTGTAAGAGCTGCAAAGTACTGGTTGATTTCCTGTGAAAGTCCTGCCTTATCTATCTCCTCACGGTATATAGCGTCAGCATCCTGAACTATCTTTACCTTCTCGGCTGTAACTTCACCGATAATTCTGATTCCAAGCCCCGGTCCCTGGGAACGGCTGACTGGAACACAAGATGCTTCGGTATACCAAGCTCAAGTCCCGCCTTTCTTACCTCATCCTTGAAAAAGATCTCTAGTGACTCTATGATTTCCTTGAAATCAACATAGTCCGGAAGTCCTCCTACATTGTGATGTGACTTGATTACTACACTCTCTCCACCAAGTCCCGATTCTACAACATCAGGGTAAATTGTTCCCTGTACCAAGAAATCTACCTTACCGATTTTTTTCGCCTCTTCTTCAAAGACTCTGATAAATTCCTCACCTATTATCTTACGCTTCTTTTCAGGCTCGCTTACACCTGCAAGTTTTGAGTAGAATCTTTCCGCTGCATTTACTCTGATGAAGTTCAGCTTATAATTGCCGTTCGGTCCGAATACAGCCTCAACCTCATCGCCTTCATTCTTTCTGAGAAGTCCATGGTCTACAAATACACAGGTAAGGTTTTCACCTACCGCCTTGCTGAGCATTACCGCAGCAACTGATGAGTCAACACCGCCTGAAAGTGCACAAAGTACCTTACCGTTGCCTACCTTTTCTTTGATTGCCTTTATACTGTTTTTCCACAAAGGCATCCATTTTCCAGTTACATTCACATTTGCAGACATTCTTTATAAAGTTTCCAAGCATTACATGTCCATACTCTGAATGCAAAACCTCAGGATGGAACTGAATTCCATAGAGATTCTTTGCTGTATTCTCATATGAAGCTACAGGACAGTCATCACTATGTGATGTAATCTCAAATCCTTCACCAATTTTTACTTATATAGTCTGTATGGCTCATCCACACAATGCTTTCCTTAGGCACATTCTCAAACAATGCACTGTCAGCCTTATCAACTGTAAGCTTTTATTTTTACCGTATTCTCTTACACTTGCTCTCTCTACCTTTCCGCCAAGCATATGTCGCATAAGCTGTGCACCGTAACATAGTCCAAGTACAGGAACTCCAAGTTCAAAAAGCTCTTTTGAATATGTAGCTGAATCAGGCAGATAGCAACTGTCCGGTCCTCCTGTAAGTATGATTCCCTTCGGATTTTTTTCTTCTTGATATCTTCTAAAAGGGGTTTTTATATGAATAAATCTCACAATAAACATTGTTCTCTCTTACTCTTCTTGCAACTAATTGATTGTACTGACCTCCAAAGTCCAAAAACAATTATAAGTTCCTGCTTTAATTCCATCTGTATCTCCTATACTTGATAAATTAATTTGTACATACAATAATATATCCTAAATAGGGAAAAACGCAAATATTCTCTCGCTCTTAAACGTATAATTTTTACTTTTCAGGTTTGTCCTTCGCAACGCTTGTTGAAACTATAAAAATTTCTCATATTCTTATTTTTCATCAATTCGTATATAGGCATAATACTCATTCCAGAATATAGAATCACTGTTGGTACGCCATGATATTCCATATACAGAGTCTGTAGGCTCGGATTCATTCGGTATTAGCCAAAGTTTCTTTTTAAAAATATTTTTTACATTATCTGTATCAAAAAGTATCTAACAGATCCAGATCTTCAAGCTTAATATCTATACCGGCATTTTTTTCACTGCATTCTCACAGTCCTCATCCATATAGAAATTCACAACCTTCGAATCTGTTATATTCACATCTTTATCAAGACTTCCGTACAAATCTATTGCACCTATAAGTGTACCATCTTTAACTAATAAATATGGTGCTCCCCTTAGAGTCTCTCCGGTACTTCTATATCCCCTTTCTACAGTAAGACTCTGATTTCTATCATACTTGGTATAAGAACCGCTTGTCAGCATTTCACTGTATTCGTATGTATTCTCATCATTCATGATATATATATCAAATCCCCCGTCTAAAAGGTCTTCTACACTTGTCTTACTCAGTGTTACTTTCATCCCTCCTACAGTCATTACAGGGGGCTTTACCGGTAAACCTATAAGAATATATCCGAAGCATAAAAAGACAAACAATAATGCCAATACTGCAAGAGAAAATATAGCATTATATGTACGCTTTCTTGCATTAAAAAAAGATCTAACAGGTATTGCTATAATCATTCCTCCAAGAGCCGCAGCCCCCTGAGCCCATAATGCTCATTAACTTCAGCACTATCAGTACCGTAATAACTATACTTAAAATATATAAAAATATCTCACCGATTTTCATTTTACTTGTATCGGTTTGATTATTTGCCGCTCCACGCATACCGTATACCGAACTTTTTTTCAGCATGCTTCTAAGCCAAAGTGCTATAGCAGTAAAGCAAACTCCTAAGAATACCATTAATCCTATAAATAATAATCTAACGCTCATACTTACCCTCCTATTTACGTATTTACATATGATTATTCTACCATATTTTATATAATTTTTTTAATTTTTGCAAAAAAGCATTCCAAATTTCTTTTTCATATGTTATCATAACACAAATTTTTTTCTTTACTGAGGAATAAGGGAAAATTAGCGCCAGGGCTTCGGGGATTCCCCTAGCTGACGAGGTAAACAGTTATCGAAAGATTCGGCGGATGCTGTTTCGGAGTAGTGCATCGTAAAAGAAAGAAAAAAAGCGAAATCAAGATCGTAACAAAAGCTTTCTTCGCACAATAAACAATTAAATAGGAGTAAAATACTATGTGCGGTATTGTTGGTTTTGTTGGGCAGGGGAATACGAAGGATATTCTACTGTCCGGTCTTTCGCGTCTTGAATACAGAGGCTATGATTCTGCCGGAATAGCTCTATATTCTCATCCTTTTACTGTAGTAAAATCTGTAGGTAAATTAGAGGAATTGAAAAAAAAGGTTGTTGCTTCCAAAGAATGTGATTTTTCCCTGCTCTATGGGAATCGGTCACACACGTTGGGCAACTCATGGTAAGGCTGATGAAAAAAATTCTCATCCACACTTATCTATGAATAAAGAAGTGGTGCTGGTTCATAACGGTATTATTGAAAAATTTTTGCAGATTTAAAGAACTTTTTACAAGAAAAAAAGGATACAGTTTCTACTCAGATACCGATACCGAGGTTGCTGTAAACCTTATTGAATATTTTTTTACTTGAAAGAAAAGAATATTTTAAAGACTCTCTTCTTAGTTCAAAAAGAGTTGAAAGGTTCTTACGCCCTTGCAATTATGTTCGAAGGTGATGCAAATACTCTTTATGCAATGAGGAAGGACAGTCCTTTGATTGTAGGAAAGGGCGAAAAACTCTTTTTATATTGCCTCAGATATTTCAGCATTTTTTTGGACTATACAAATGAAATATATGTCTTGGAAAAATAAGGAGATTTTTAAGCCTTTCAGAAAAATGAAATACATATTTATAACAAAAAAATATGCAAGAGATAAAACGCTCTTCCACTATAGCCAATCTTGATCAAAGCCGAATTCATAAAGGAGAATATCTACATTTTATGGAGAAGGAAATCTTTGAGCAACCACAGGCTGTAAAAGATACTCTGCTTTATGCCTGCAGAAAGAAAAATGATGACTTTTCCTATGAGGCCTTCTCTATGAGTGAAAGGGATTTCCGGGATATTTCAAGAGTCAGAATAATCGCATGTGGATCTGCATACCATGTAGGCTATGTATTAAAGTCAGTTTGTGAAAGCCTGGCAAGAGTTCCGGTACAGGTGGAGCTTGCAAGTGAGTTTCGCTACAATCATCCGATTTTAGAAGATGGTGAACTGGTTATCAGTATAAGCCAGTCAGGAGAGACTGCGGATACTTTAGCTGCGGTAAAAGAAGCAAAAAAATTGGGAGCAAAAACTCTTTCCATTGTAAATGTCAAGGGATCTGCAATTGCCGGGGAATCCGACTTTGCCTTTTATACACAGGCAGGACCTGAAATTGCAGTCGCCACTACAAAGGCATATAGCTGTCAGCTTGTTGCCGGCTATATTTTCTCCCTGCTTTTAGCTAAAGCAAAGGGTAAAATTAAAGATGAAGAAGCTCGAAACCTTAGAGATGAACTTTTCAGTCTCCCGGGTAAGATTCAACAAAGTCTTTCCCTGGATAGTGAAATCCTACCTATGGCAAAGAAGCTTAAGGACTCAGACAATATTTTCTTCCTTGGAAGAGGTCTTGACTGGGCCATCTCCATGGAAGGAGCTTTAAAGCTTAAAGAAATCAGCTATATTCACTGTGAAAGCTACAGCAGCGGTGAGTTAAAGCACGGTACCATCAGCTTAATAGAAAAGGACAGTCCTGTAATTGCTCTTCTTTCCCAAGAGGAACTCGCCGGAAAAAGTATTTCAAATATTCACGAGGTAAAAAGTCGTGGGGCAAAATGCTTTGCTCTCACTATGGAAGATATTTCAGTCGAGGAAGATGACTTTGCTCAAATACTTAGTGTACCGAAAACCCATCCTCTCTTTGCCGGAAGCCTTTTGGTAATTCCATTACAATTCTTATCCTATCAGGTCAGCCTCTTAAAAGGATTAGACCCTGATAAGCCGAGAAATCTGGCAAAGTCTGTTACGGTAGAATAAACTTTTTTAATTTATTATTTGCCTGAACCGGACTGTATTGAATATCCCATTTAACACAGATACCGGTTCTTCTCTTTTATTATACTTAATGCACGCTCTGTACCGCTATTGTAAATTTTTCAAAATCACTCCAAACTCATCTAAGTAAATCAGACAATACATATTCTCCATTATGAATATTTGCTGTTCTACGGTACTCTCTTATAGCTTTTACCAATATCTGAGGATCACTAAAGTACTTCTTCACAAAATTATACGATTTTACATCATGCATCCTAAGACTTGATTTACAAAATTCACTTGGCTTTTTCCCTGAACGTTTAAATTGATCATATGCTTCTTCTGCAGAGCCTTCACATATGCATGCCTTATATTTTGCTAATTTCATCATATTGACTCCCTAGCTAATTGAAGCATCAAGGTTTTTTTCTTCAAAGGGGATGTGAAAAAAACTCGATTGAGTTTTTTTCACATCCCCCGTAATATTGCGATATATAATTATCTCTTTGAGAACAAAAAAATTAACGTTTTTGATATCTTGAAAAGCCCAGAAATACAGGGTTTGTAAAAAAATTAGTGTTGCATACCTATTACTTACGGAGCACAGCCCTATACTCCCCAAGACAACTATACTTCTCAACTTATTATCTATATACTTTCCTGATAGTCTAATAATCCTGTAATAAATTCGCGAACGGCAGGATACGCTCTATCACATTCAACCACCTTCTCAATAAGTCTAAGATTTACCTCCAAGTTAAACTGTTCTGCAATACTCTTTTTTTATTCCCGCATCGCTAGAAGGATATAATGTAATTTCTGTTCCTTTTTCCAAATTTTTCTTCATTCTTTTCATTTTCGCACAAATACAAAAACTCCCTTTTTTTCAAATGCAGGAGCTTTTAATCTTATTGCATGCCTCTTCTTGTCTTATTCTATTCAAATTTTTTTCTTGTTAAAATAACATTTATTAAATCAATCATAATCTCAGGGTACATCAAATCTTCAATTTCATTATTCAGATATTTTTTTGTCATTCACAAACTCTGTCCCCCTAAAGTTTTTTTCAACATTATTTTTTTCAACTTGTATGTTTCTATATTTACTCTCTTTAATATTATTAAATACTTCTCGCCCTTTTTCATCATTATCCAAAAGCACTTTAACATACGGTCTCTCTTCTAGGTCTTTATAATATGAATCATAGAATTCTAGGTACTTAAATATATTGTCCGCTCCATTTGCTGATATTATGTATGGTAATTTCAACCCAAAAAATTTACCCAATTCTGAAATGTATTTTTCATCGCAACCACCTTCAACAATTAAATTATGTTTTTTCAATGGGTCACATGTAATTGTTTCGATCCCAAGATGTTCGCATATTTTCTTATGTCCATCTTCAGTATTTATATCTACTAAATATGTTTCTACAACGTTAATATCCCTCTTTCTTCTCGCTGAATATTGCATTCTATACTTAGCATCGAATAAAAAAACATTTTTCATGCTATATTGATTCAAGAAAACTTTAGAATGAGTTGTTAACAATATTTGTGAATTATTTGTTCTATCTTCGAGAAAATCTTTCAATTTCCGTTGCAGTCCCTCATGAATATACGCATCTGGTTCATCTATACAAACTATATTAATCTTATTTTTTTCCTTCTTCTCATCAATAATTCAAACTGCAATAGAATAGTCGCTAATCTCTGAAGCCCAGCACCTTTATCCTCAATTCCTATACTTCCGCTATCATCCAATTGTAAGCTGACATCATTAGAAATAAGCTCTCTGAATGAATCTGAATTTTTCGGAACATCAAATCTTACGCTCCAAGCAGGTTGAAATTCTCTAAACGTACCCGATATATCATTTGCAAATGCACCCAAAATTTCCGTCAACCCATCAATGTACGAATCGTAAGATTCTTTTTAATTGTTTTTTTATTGCTAGAAAACTTTGCTTTTATCATATTCTGCAGTAATAACATCTTCCGTAATGTCACTGATTATTTCTGGCAAAATCACATTAATAGATTCTACATAAACAAATTCAAATTTATTTATAATGACTTTTATCTCGTCATCAGTAAGAACTGTTGGATTAATCTTCCTTTTGCCTGCTCCACCTTTCTGATATTTCTTTCCACTAAAGCTCTCTTTACCGTTCTCATACAAATTAATATCTCTCACTATTTCAAAATAAAATTCACTTTTATCATCATAAAACGTGATACTAATTTTGGGATGAGTTGTACCACCTCCTGTAGCCTGCTTAAGTGTTGTCATATCAATCGCTTTATCATATTGTCCTGGATTAAAAAATATATTTATTGCCCTCAATGCGTTGGTTTTACCCACATTATTTTTTCCACATATTGCAATAAGGTTATTTTCTTGATCAATTGACATTTCAATACAATTAATTGATCTAAAAACGCTCTATTTTTTTATCTTTTTCTATTTTTATCATTCTAACTCACTTACCTTTTTGTTATTTTTTTGTCAAACTTTAATTTTTTGTTCCCTATAAAAAACATTTATCTAAAATTGCACTTTCCATATCATCAATACTGTAAATATGTTCCATTACATCAAACGTTTCTCTCAAATTCCCTCTAGCGCTCTTCCAGCCAATTCCATCTGTAAACCACACAAAGATAAATCCATCTATGGTATCTGCTTCCTGTGAAAGCATTTTATAACTTCTTGCAGTTTCATTTAATTTTGAACCACCGCCACCATAAAAGTTTGTTTCAATACCATAAATCTGTTTATCCGTCTTGATTACAAAATCAAATCTCTTCGCAGCTTTACCCTGATTAGAAAGTGCCGATAAATCAATTCCCCACTTTTCTTCAATATCCTTAAGATACATTTCCTTAAAGAAATTAACATCCTTCTCAAACCCTGCTTCCTGTATGTACTTCTCCACCAAATCTTCCATCTGATGTCCCCCGCGATTCTTGCGACCATTGGAATCCAATCCAGTTTCGATGCCCAAAGCGTAATCTACAAGATTATTTACCAAGTGATTTGCAATCATATCAAACAATCCGGTCTTACGCATAAATACCTTATACTGCTCCACACTATAATTCATCTTTTTGAAATTATATAGGAACGCACCTTCTTCATCCTGCGCATAGATTTCATAACCGCGCACTGCGAGAAGCAACGGTACAGATTGCAATGTTTCCTGATATTTTGTCACGATTCTCTCAAAATCTTCTTCTATGTTTTTTGAGCCAATTAAAGAATTTAAAATATTTAATTCCACCTTGATTTCTTCTACATTTCTGACAACCTTATCAAAGTCAATATAGTAATCATAACTTGATATACTCGGTCTGAACTTGCTCAGCCACTCATCAAAATCTCTACTTGCCATTTGCTACCTTCTCCAATCTTCTTTTGCTTATCTGTAAGTATTCTTCACTTACATCTATCCCAATAAACTTTCTACCTAATCTCAACGCCTCCACTCCAGTAGTACCTGAACCGCAAAAAGGATCCAAGATAACTTGTTTTTTTCTTCAGTAGAAGCTAACACGATTCTTTCCAGCAAATATTCCGGTTTCTGTGTCGGATGCTTACCTTCTTTCTTTTTCTGAAGGCTTTGTCAATGCTCCAGTCCACACATCCTTCATCTGCTTGCCGCCATTTTCTTCTTTCATTTTCTGATAATCAAAAAAATGCCGAGACTTCTTATCATTCTTCTTTGCCCATAAAATGGTTTCCGTAGAATGTGTGAAGCATCGACATGCTAAGTTTGGCGGTGGATTTGTTTTTTGCCAAGTTATGTTGTTAATTATCTTGAAGCCTTCCTGCTCCAGTGCCATACCAATCGAATATATATTGTGTAATGTTCCTGATATCCAAATTGTGCCGTTCGGCTTTAGTACCTTCTTACATAACTTAATCCACTTTCTGTTAAACTTGTGCTTTTCATCGACGCTGGTTCCACTATCCGAAAGTTTATCCCATGAGCCTTTATTTACTGAAACCATTTTCCCACCTTGGCAGGTAATACCATCATTACTTAAAAAATATGGTGGATCCGCAAATATCATATCCACAGATTCCGGTTTCATTTTTGTCAGAATTTTGAAAGAATCGCCCAACACCAATTGCGATTCTTCTGTCTCGAAATATAATGGCACTTTCTTTGTAAATAAGTTCTCCATAATCTCGACTCCTCTAATAATTGCATATAATTACTTCTTCACCGACTCTATTACTTGCATCCGAATTAATCATACGCTTTACACTTACTACATCTATCTTGTAGCCTTTGTTCCCATACAACTCATTTATCAAATCTGTATTGTGATTCGTGAGCATACAATAGCAACCTCTGGCAGTTAATTCATCAAACAACTTTGCTAATCTCTTATGGCTTTCAATATCAAATCCCTCTTTTGTGTAAGACTCAAAAGAAGTTGGATTTAATGGTGCATACGGACTATCTATAAATACAAAATCTCCTTTTCCTGCACCCTTACATGCTGCCTCAAAGTCACCCTCAATAATCGTTACACCCTGAAGATATTCCGAAGTCTCCATAATAATCTTCTCATCAACAGATGCCCTTCTGCTATTGTTATAAGGAACGTTGAATAGGCCTTTACCATTCACACGGTACAATCCATTAAAGCAATGCTTATTGATAAACACAAACAATGCAGCCAATTCCACATCAAACTCTGCTCTCATAAGCTTGTCATTATAATGTTCTCTAAGAAAATAATAATATTCCTTACCGTCCTCCCACATTTCCTCGTCAAGTCTATTTACTTCTTTTAGAAATGCATCTGGCGCAGTTCGAATTTGCTTATATGTGTTGATTAATGCTTTGTTAATATCGTTTATCAGAGCATTTGCAGGTAGCAATTCAAATGTTACTGCGCCACCACCTACAAATGGCTCAAAATAGTTTTTATATTGTTTTGGCATACGCTCCTTTATCTGTGGTAGTAACTGGCGTTTTCCCCCTGCCCATTTCACAAACGGCGCGATACTTGAATTACTCATTCAGCTTCCTCTTCTCTATGTTCAATAAACGAACAAAAAACCTCTTTTTATTATAAGGTGAAAAGAGAAAATTGACAACCCGAACTTTCACTCTTTGTGAATTAATCACTTTTGAAAAACAAAGATATATTCATGCGCTAGCAAAAGAAAGTTATTGTTCTGTTTTTCCCAATAATTCGTAGAACGGCAGTTATGTTGCTCTTTAATTATTATCTCTTTTGACACAAAACCTACACTTATAAAGCATTCCATTACCCAGAATCCTAATGGTACTACCTTTCCATATCTTCGCATATCCCCTATCATTACAGCACACGCCTTACCCTTTCTTAATACACGATAAGCTTCCTGTGCTACAACAGTCATTTCCTTTAAAAAATCTTCGACTGTCAATAACGATATATCCCCGTCGACATTTTTACTGTACTTGATAATATTTGCATAGGGCGGATGCGTACAAATAAAATCAATATGCGAATCTTTGATAAAGCTTAAATCTGTAGCATTTGCACATCTCGTATGGATTTTTGATTTTGTTTCACATTGGAATTGTAAATTTGTTTCAGAAATTGAAACTGACTGCGGATTGATATCTACACCAATCGCATTTCGATTTAGCAATTTTGCTTCAACAAGTGTTGTTCCACTGCCCATAAATTGATCCAGAACCCAGTCTCCTGGTTTTGAATAGCGAAGTATCAGATTTCTCGGCACATATGGCGACCAATTTCCTCGATACTTGCCTGAATGCGTTGCCCAACTCCCTCTGTCCGGAAACGACCAGACCGTCGTTGGTTCAAGCTGAAAATTATTTGGTTGTAAACTTATAAGTCATGCCTCCTCTTCTATGTTTTTCTCTTATTCTAACTCACATCTTATCAAATATCCACCGCTCTTTTCTTTCACTATAAGTGAATTTATATTTTTCCTATCCCATGAGATAATGCTCACAAATAGTGAAAGAGGTGTCACATGCAATATATGAATGATACTGACCTATATAACATCATTGGTATAAATATCAAATTATATAGAGAAAAAGCAAAATTAACACAGGTACAGCTTGCAGAGCGCTCACAGATTAGCATCAGCTATCTTTCTAAGATTGAAGCAGCTGGATGTACTAAGAGTTTATCTATTTCTGTATTAAACCAGATTGCAAACGTACTTGATGTTGAAATAACGGAATTTTTTAAGGAGGTATAATCTATGCCAAGAAACCCAAACAGATATGGTGGTGGTTCTAGAACCAACAGAAATGGATTGCATTTCGAACAAACAACATCCTTGAATGAAGCCCTGCGAAACGCAGACTTTGAAATCAGAGATTATTATGATGTATATTTCAATGGTCAACTTATCGGTCATTCTATAAACAAAGCTGAATTTTCAACTGTGTTTTTACGTGAAAATGGAATTGATTATCGTCTTATTAATTCTAAAAGATGGGAACCTGATGAAGCCTTTATCAACGAATTAAATCATACAGTATATATTATTGAAAAAAAATTTCAAAGTACAAGTGGTTCTGTAGACGAAAAATTAGCCACCTTTCCTTTCAAAATATATGAATACCAAAAGCTCTTAGCTCCTATTAAATACAATATTGTATACATATATTTATTATCTTCTGAATGGTTTAATTCCACTAAATATAAGGACTACTATGACTATATGGACTATTTAGGATGTCCATACTATTTTGATAGACTTCCTTTAGAAGCAATTGGAATTTACTAATAACAGCAACCATAAAGTCTTGTAAAAATAACTTTATGGTTGCTATTCTATTACCTGCTCTTCCTGAAATTTCTAACATTCTCAAGCCTTCGTTGCCATCAGAACCTATTGCCATTCAAATCTATAATCTCTTTGAGCAAACACAAACCAGATACTATTTGCCCCTCTACCAAATAACGTCCGGATAATTATCGCCTTCCCCTCATCCTCGTCCGCTCCACCTCTCGCATCATCTCTTCCGCTGCCACAATCCCTTGTTCCAACTGTTCCAGCGTACCAATTCGGTTCTCCAGCCTAAATTTTCCTGAATGCTGTCAATGCTGTACTTTTCTTTTGTTACAACATTCATATATGCTTTCAATCGGTAATCATAACCTTCATTCTTATAGTCTAAAAATGCCGGTGCAACATCTCCTTTACTCGTTTTCCATCGCATAAGCCTCGGAAACCAGCACACACTATCAACAATCAATTCCTTAAATGCTCTAAGAAACTGCCCCAATGCATTTAATAGACCTCTAAAACTGTTTCCAGCTTCAATATCCTTCTTATGCTCTACACAATTTGCAAATTCTTCAATTAGCGGCGACAGAGGAAGATATGCTGAAATATACTCTTTAAGCATTGCCAGTGTATTCTTAAACTGTTCCCACTTGGAGATCTCATCCTCGTATTCTTCCAACTTATCCCTCTTATAAGAAATCGCATAATCCAGTTTCAAATTTTCACTTTGCTTTTCAGAAATCTCTTGTTTGATTTCTCTAAGCTCATCTTCACTCTCACGCTGCACCTGACGGTAAGCAAGTTTGGATACAAATAATTCATTATCTACATCCACAACTTCCCTTTATAAATTTTTTTCAAATGCTCTGTTTCATTAGCAACCTTATATTCCATAATCGACAAATCATGATTCAATTCCTGCTTTTTCTCAGCAAGTTCTTCCTTAACATTGAACCTGAAACACGAACATGCTTCTTCCCTTAATTTATCCTGTAATATTACAGATAAACTTTCCGGCGTGAATACATTACGCTTGGATACCTTCTTTGTCAGCCCCTTTTTAGCTCCTTTCCATACAGGAACTCCTACCACATGCATATGAGGACTTGCTTTGTCAAAGTGTATTACCGCATTTTTCCACCTTGAAATTTGGAAGAAGTCTTTCCATTGTGGATAACAAATAAGCATACACTTTGTACATCTTTTCCTTTTTATCCGTATGTTCTTCCCAGGATTTCTTATCTCCGCATTGAAAATAATCTCGACTGCCATATCCTGATTCCAAATTGGCTACATGCTCAAAGTAATCCTCTATCCGTCTGTCAGCCCGCTTTTTGCTTTTTGATTATATTGTTGTACCACTTCATCAAATTCCTGATGATAGACATTCTTCACATCCTGATACAAATCTTCCGTTCCTCTCAAAAGTAAAATATTATCGGAACTGTATTCCGGCGATTTATACTTTCGCAAATTGTGTTTTGCTACTCCAAGCAATTTACTCTTACTTGTTATGGCACTCTTTCCATTGCTAATGTGTGCTGAGTAAGAAACATTACCCATAGGCACCTCTCCTTCCTTCTTAAATCAGATTTCCCGCTCTCCGAGGGTTACACCGACAAGAAGTAAACTTCGTCGGTGTATATTAGCTACCTCCCATACTGATATATCTATCCATCGTGACCACATCCTTTCCTAACCTAATCTATACCGCTTCCGATACATCTCTGAAGTAACCTGTCTCTTCCCTTACCTTCTTATCTGGACAATAGTAGCTGAACTCATTTGAGTTACCTACTTTAATTGCGGTGCCAAATTTGAAAATTCCCTGTTGAAGTTCAACACTTACATACTGTGCATCCTTCCCCATTGCCTGTGCAATTTTTTTTATTGGTACATTCCGTCCTGTAAAAGCTGGTAAATCAACCTTGTATTGTACCTCTGGCATTTCTACAAACTCCTGCGTATAGAGCATTTCTTTCTCTGTTTGTATTCTGCATTATACAGAGATTTGTTTGCCCTACCAATAGTATTAATAACAATGTTAATAATTCATTTTTGATATGTTAGATTGACTTTACAGGAGGTTGGTAAGATGAATACAGGTAAAAAAAATTAAGATAATCCTTACATTTCGAGGATTATCTCAAAAAGAACTTGGAGAAGCGTGTGGCATCCACGAAGTTGCCATCCGCAAGTATGAATTAGGCAAGAATATTCCAAAACCTGAACAACTTAGAAAAATCGCAGAAGCACTTAATGTCAATGTAAACTCATTGGTTGAGTTCGACATTCAGGCTGATAGCGATGTACTCCCTCTCCTCTTTGCCATTGATGAAGTATTCAATGTATCAATTAAAGAGGCAGATGGCGAGCCAGGAATATTTTTTTGACAACAAGAAGCTTGTACAATTTTTAAAAGACTGACAGGCAATGAAGGAATTACTTTGATCCGGAAGTCAGACAGAAGATAATTATGAAATTTGGAAAGCCATACGCCCAAGTGTAACAAAAACAATCCACGAGGATTAGCAACTACTCTGTTTTGCTATCAGCTTGCTGAATCCAAAGCGAAAGGAATGGTGCTTATGAAGTTACCCAACGGATACGGAAACGTTGTAAAACTTTCCGGGAAAAGAAGAAAGCCTTATCAGGTCAGAAAGACAACAGGCTGGCACTATGATAAGGAAAAAGACAAACAGGTTCAGGATATGATTACAATTGGATACGCTGCTACTAGAGCTGAAGGCTTACAGATGCTTGCAGAGTACAACAATAATCCATTCGATACCAAAGCTACCAAGATGACCTTCTCTGATGTATATGAAGAATGGTCCAAGCGTAAGTATCCTACTGTATCCGAATCCAATGTCAAAGGATATACCGCATCCTATAAAGTCTGCGTCACCCTCTATAACAAAGTTTTTAAGGATATTCGATTGGTGGATTTACAAAATGTCATTGATACCTGTGGTAAGAATTATCCTACTCTCAGGAAAATCAAAGTGCTTTTCAATCAGCTTTACGATTACGCCTTGAAAAACGATATTTGCAACAAAGATTATTCAAGTTTTGTGGATGTAGCACAGTACAAAGACCGCAACCCGAATAAGTATGACAGAAACAAATTTGAGAAGGATGAAATTGAGAGAATCTGGGAACAGAAAGATGATAAGTATTATCAGATTGTTCTGATGCTTCTCTACAACGGAGTCAGAATCTCAGAATTGCTTGATTTGAAAAAGGAACATGTTCACCTCGATGAACAATACTTTGATGTAATCAGCAGTAAAACAGAAAACGGCATCCGAAAAGTACCTATTGCAGATAAGGTTCTGTCATTCTACAAAAGTTGGTACTAATCCTGTCCTGACTGTGAATATCTGCTTCATAAGGAAGACAGAAAGCATTTCACTTACAGAAACTATTATGACAGCTACTTCCATCCATTAATGGAACAGTTAAAGATTAATCGAACACCACATTGTTGTAGACACACATGCGTGTCCATGTTGGCAGAAGCTGGTGTAGATCAAACAATTATCAAGAAGATTGTGGGGCACTCCGGAGCCATGACACTTACAGAAAAGTATATACCCACTTTGATATTAATGAGTTAGTAGATGCAATTAATCGAATATAACACGAAAGGACATTCCCAGATTTCTCTGAAAATGTCCTATACATATCATCGATATATTTGTTGCATTACTGTTGCATACGAAGTAATTTCCAACCCATTTGACAACATTCCACAACTTCTGTAACCCTTGTAAATCGGGCTTTTCTTGATATTCTTGTTTCGAGGAAATTATCTCTTTGAGAACTGTGGTGCTCTTCTTGCGGACTTAAGACCGTATTTCTTACGCTCTTTCATTCTTGGATCTCTTGTAAGGAATCCTGCCTTCTTTAAAGTTGGTCTGTACTCCTCATCTGCGTGAAGAAGTGCTCTTGATATACCATGTCTGATAGCTCCGGCCTGGCCTGTGAAACCACCACCGCAAACATTTACAAGTACATCAAACTTATTTACATTGTCTGTAGCCACTAAAGGCTGACGAACAACAACCTTCAATGTCTCAAGACCAAAATACTCATCAATATCTCTTTTATTTATTGTTATCTTACCTGTTCCAGGTACAAGATATACTCTGGCGATAGAACTTTTTCTTCTACCTGTTCCGTAAAACTTATCGTTAGTCATACCATTCTCCTTCTTAAAGATTATTAGCCTTTAATTTCCAATACTACCGGCTTCTGTGCCTGATGTCCATGAGTCTCGCCTGCATAAACATGAAGCTTTCTGTACATATCTCTACCAAGTGGTCCCTTTGGAAGCATGCCCTTGATGGCAAGCTCTACTACTCTCTCAGGCTTCTTTGCAAGAAGTTCACGAAGAGTTGTCTCTCTCATACCACCAACATACTCTGAATGGTTGTAATAAATCTTCTGATCTAACTTTTTACCTGTAACCTTTACCTCAGCAGCATTGATTACGATAACATAGTCTCCACAATCAACATGTGGTGTAAATTCCGGTTTGTTCTTTTCCTCTTAATACACTTGCAACTTCTGAAGCAAGTCGTCCCAATGTAGCTCCCTTTGCATCGACAACATACCATTTTCTGTCGATCTTATCCGGATTAGCCATAAAAAGTTTTTCATTGACTGACCTCCATTAATCTTTTTAACTTCGCTTTATATGGATAAATGCTCTCCGGGGCATTGGAATAAGCATTAATCTCTAATGTCACAATTAATAATTATATTTAATCATAGCTTAAATGTCAATATCCTTTAAGCTATTTATTTTTTTATTTTTTTATTTTTAATTTGACCTTTTTATTTTTCCCTCATACTTTATAAGGCTGGCAATATTGTATTTTTGAAAGCTTTTTCTCTTCCTTTGAGACCTTCAAGTTCCATTACAAATACAATCTTTACAATCTCACCGCCAAGGCTTTCAACAAGTTTTGTGATAGCCTCAATTGTACCGCCCGTAGCTATCAAATCGTCTATTATAACAACTTTGTCGCCCGGCTTTATGGCATCCTTATGAATTTCTATTGTAGCCTTGCCGTATTCAAGATCCGGGTCTTTGACAGTTTGTTTACCTAAATAGGCATAAAAAAAGTCCTGCAACCCGCATATAGCCTACATTTCTTACTTAAAAATTTTTTTGTCAAAATATTCGTTTTTATTATATAGTATTTTTCTAGTATTTTATGGTATAATAAGGTGTGGAGGTTATCTATGAAAGTTACTACATCAAAATCAAAAAATGCAGAGTCATTCTATATTTCCAAAAGCTTTATAAATGACAAAGGGGTTAGTACCTCTGTAAATGTACGCAAACTTGGTACTCTTGCCGAATTATTAAAAGAGCATGGACCCACTAGAGATGACGTCATGAAATGGGCTCGTGCTGAGGCAAAACTTGAAACACAAAAGTACAAAGAAGATAAAATAGTAAATCTTTCGTTTAACTCAAGCAAACGACTACAGCCACAGCAACAAGTCTTCTATCGTGGAGGTTACCTGTTTTTGCAGTACTTTTATTATAAACTTGGCTTAAACAAAGTTTGCAGAAAGATAAGGGATAAGTATAATTTCAAGTTTGATATCAACTCGATATTATCCGATTTGATTTACTCCAGAATACTCGAACCCTCCAGTAAACGCTCAAGCTACTCTTGTTCTATGGGCTTTTTAGAGCCACCATCTTACCAATTACATGATGTATATCGATCTTTAAATGTACTCGGTAAAGAATGTGACCTTATACAATCTGAAACTTATAGAAACAGTCATCTGGTGGGGAAACGTAACGATAAGCTTCTTTTTTATGATTGTACTAACTATTATTTTGAGATTGAGGATGAAGATGGCATTAAGAAATATGGCAAAAAGCAAGGAACATAGACCAAACCCTATAATACAAATGGGTATGTTTATGGATGGTGACGGCATTCCACTTGCTTTTTCTCTATTTCCGGGAAATGCAAATGAACAAACCTCTATTAAACCACTTGAAGAAAAAATTTTAAAAGAGTTTGATTGTCAAAAGTTTATTTACTGTAGTGATGCCGGACTTGGTTCGGAAAAAATAAGAAAGTACAATCATATGGGTGAAAGAGCTTTTGTAGTTACTCAATCAATAAAAAAGCTTAATGCGCAAGATAGGCAATGGGCTTTAGATACTAAGGGATTTAAAAGTTTGTACGATAATAAAGTGGTGGATCTGGCTGAAATATCAATGGATGATGAGACTATATATTACAAAGATGCTCCTTATACACCGAAAGATTTATCTCAAAGACTTATCATCACATATTCACCAAAATATGCCAAATACCAAAAAGCTATTAGAGAAAAACAAGTTGACAGAGCTAAGTTAATGCTTGAAAAAGGCAGTATCAAAAAAGAAAGAAGAAATCCTAATGATCCGGCAAGGTTTCTTGGCAGCATTGCAGTAACTGATGATGGTGAAAAAGCAAATGTACATAACTTTCTTAATACAGATAAAATAGATGAGGAGGCAAAGTATGATGGTATGTATGCCATCTCAACAGACCTACTTGACGATGATGTAAGTGAAATACTAAGCATAAGTGAAAAGCGTTGGCAAATAGAAGAATGCTTTAGAATTATGAAAACCGAGTTTGAAGCAAGACCGGTATTTTTACAAAGGGCTGATAGAATTACGTCTCACTTCTTAACCTGCTTTTTAGCCTTGATCATTTACAGATATCTCGAAAAATTTTTAGAACACAAGTATACATGCGAAGAGATTCTAAAGACCTTAAAAGATTTTAATTTTGCATATGTAAAAGAGCAAGGTTTCATACCTCTATATAAACGAACAGAGCTCACAGATAAACTACATGAGATTTGTCATTTTAATACAGATTTTGAATTTATAACAAAAAGTCAAATGAGGACAATACAAAAACAAAGTAAAGGAAAATAAAATACTATTTTTTTAAGTTTCAAAACGAAATACAAAAAGCCCTGAAAGCCAGTAAAACACTGGGTTTCAAGGGCTTTTTAACTTTTTAAAACTGTCAAAGACAGGGATTATATTTAATCATAGCTTAAATGTCAATATCCTTTAAGCTATTTATTTTTTTATTTTTTTATTTTAATTTGACCTTTTTATTTTTCC
>BNJT01000759.1_pt1 | contig 152438 bp, 260 predicted proteins | sample 8540491 | NCBI WGS metagenome assembly BNJT01 (sample SAMD00202455, study PRJDB9452) | human saliva metagenome | host: Homo sapiens
TTCTATAAGCATAATACACTTCGTATTATTACGGAAAGTCCCTACTCCTTAATAAAAAGATATTAAAGGTATTAACTTTAAAACAGTAGATAAAATAGCCGAAACTAATGAAATAGCCGCAAACGATCGCGAAAAGAATCCTGTATGGTTTTATATACACAATAAACTCATTTTGTTTTTTTCAACCGGTAATACATATATATCAAAAAAACACACTACTCTATAATACGTTTAATATACTATATAGCTCTAGAAATATAGCCGTAACTAAAGAAGATATACTAAGTTCTTATGACTACGCACTAGATACCGGTAAACTAATAGAAATTGAAGACAGAGTATTTTTTTACCTGAAATTTACTATTCTGAGTACTCTATTTACAGTGACATTAGTAAAAGACTAGAACTCGAAGATGGTTTTGATATTAGCGACAGCTTACTTGATAAATATATAGAAGAGGTTGAAGATGAATTAGAGATATCATACGATATCGTGCAAATAGCCGCAATCAAAAAAATTGTATTAAAAATAACTTCGCTATTTTAACCGGTGGTCCTGGAACAGGAAAACTACAATAATACTTGCCGTAATAAAAAAATCTTCCAAAAAAATTAAAAAAACTACAGTCTTCACGACTTACTTGATGAATCTAGAAGTATTCTTACTTTATGTGCACCAACTGGTAAGGCTGCAAAAAGAATGTCAGAAAGTACTGGCTTTTATGCTTCAACAATTCATAAAGCTATTGGTTTGGAGTACAGAAGATGAAAACATGGAAGAATTCGTTAGTGAAAAAAATTTATTAAATCAGAACTTGTTATAATCGATGAGTCTAGTATGATTGATGTATTTTTTTAATGTATAATTTACTAAAAATCATTAACAAAGACGCTAAAAATTATATTAGTCGGTGATAATGACCAACTTCCTTCTATCGCTCCTGGTAATGTGCTTAATGATTTAATTAATTCCAAAGCGATTTCCACAGTAAAATTAAATAAAATATTTAGACAAAGTGAACATTCAAGTATTATTAATATTTCACATTCAATAAAAAAACAATATTCCATTCGATATCTTAGAAAAACTTCGACGACAAAGAATTTATCTCAGCAAACAAAAATGAAATGATAAATGTCATCTCAGCCATATATGATGATTTAATAAAAGGTTCTGCAAAAGAAAACATTCAAATTTTTAGCTCCTATCTACAAAGGAACAAGTGGTATCAATGAGATAAATATGGCTATTCAATCAAGATTTAACGATAATGAGGAACAAATAGAATATGGTGAATTAATATATAAAGTTAATGACCGAGTTATGCAGTTAGTAAATGAGACCTGAGGATAATATTTTTTTAACGGTGATATAGGATATATAGAAGAGATTTATAAAGAAGGAAATAAAGTAAAAAAATAGTAATAGACTATGACGGTAATTATGTTACCTATGAAAAAAACAGAGCTAAATCAAATTACCCTTTCTTATGCTTGTTCAATCCACAAAGCCCAAGGGTCAGAATTTGAGAATGTAATTATTCCTTTTATTGATAACTACAATTTTATGTTAAATAAAAAAACCCTAACATATACTGCAATAACACGTGCTAAGAAAAAAATTAATACTCTGTGGTAGTTCAAATGTATTTTACAAGTCGATAGAGCCAACAAATGTTGTAACTAGACAAACAGCACTAGAATGGTTCTTTACAACAGACAAAGAAGCGGAAATTAAAGAACTTGAATTAGAAGAGGAAATTAAAGAATATATATTGAATTTTCAAAATATCAATACAATCGATCCAATGATTGGAATGGGAGATATAAAACCAATTGACTTTATCTAAGTCAAATAACAAAACCTAGATGTAGCTAAAAAAACTACTTCTAGGTTTCTTTTTATATTACATTGCTGCTAAATCACGAGCTATCTTATCAATATCATTGATAGTTAAGAAAGCCGCATCTATTGCAGTACCTTTTTTTACTTTCTACTGAAGTATTCACAGCTGCGACAACATTTTTTTAGTTAAAAGTCTCTAAACGTTGAACTCTTTGCTTAATTTCGTCTAATTTTTCCATATTCAATATTGTCAGCAGATAATGATTTTAATGTTAACATAGAAGTATTTACCTTCTCAGCTACTTCTTTAAACTTATCTACTTTATCACCTAAAGAACGTCCTTTATCAAGATCAGTCTGAATAGTTCCTGCTAATTCATCAAATCTGATTAATTCTTTAGAAAATTCATTTAATTTATTTTTTTCATGTAATCTTTTGAATACTTTTTTTATTAGTAATTTCATAATTTTTATTACTACTATCTTTAACACTGAATGTGACAGAATTATTATTTTTTTAGTAACAATAGCTATGTTAAAGTCTTTATTATTAAACTCATTTGAGTTTATACCGTCAACGTTGATCGCTTTACCGTTAAAACTATTTAATTTTTAACGATTTTTAAAAAGCGAGTCAAAAACCTTCTTTACTTATTACTTCATCATTTGTTGAAATAACTAATTTATTATCTTTTTTTACTAAATTCTGTTTTTTTCTAGCTGGCTTATTGAAACGGAATTAGTAAGATTTTTGTAATTGTTCAGTAGAAATATCTCCTTTAGAACTACAACCTTGCAAAATTAGCAAGGTTGTTAGTAATATTATCAGCTTCTTCATTACTTATTAGAATAATTCTGGTGCTGAGATAATGTTTAAGTTTTCGTCGATTTCAAATACTAGTGGAGTACCAGTTGGTAAGTTAAGATCTAAGATTTGTTCATCTGAGATATTTAATAAGTATTTGATTAACGCTCTTAAACTGTTACCGTGAGCAGAGATAAGTACGTTTTTACCAGCTTTAATTTGTTTAGAAATATCGCTTTCCCAGTAAGGTAATACACGATCGATAGTAAGTTTTAAGCTTTCTCCTGTTGGGATTTCTCCTTCTGGAATTTCTTTATATCTATCGATGTTTCCTGGGTACATGTCACTAGATTTATCTAATGCAGGTGGAGCTACGTCAAAACTTCTTCTCCAGATGTGAACTTGTTCATCACCATATTTTTTTCAGCAGTTTCAGCTTTGTTAAGACCCTGTAAAGCTCCATAGTGTCTTTCATTTAATCTCCAGCTTTTGTGTACTGGAATCCATAATAAATCTAATTCTTCTAAGAATAGGTTTAAAGTTTTGATAGCACGTTTTTGGTATGAAGTATAAGCTACATCAAAAGTAAGACCTAATTCTTTAAGAGTTTGTCCACCTTTAATTGCTTCTTGTCTACCTTTATCAGTGATGTCTACATCAACCCATCCTGTAAATCTGTTTTCAAGATTCCATTGGCTTTCACCATGTCTAGTTAATACTAATTTCATTTAAGAAATCCTCCTAGTTTTCGTTATTATATTTTTTTATTATACAATATTTTCTAGTATTAGTACATAGTTTTTTTATTATAATTTCATCTATGAAAAACGTTACATCAACTTTGTTATATTTAGTTAAATAACATTTATTCTTTACTGATATATATAAGATAAAAAAATAAGATTAGATCATTATTATAGTTCATCTAATCTTATAACAGTAAATAATATTTTTCTCGTCATAATAACTTCATTGAATTAATAAAATATACTAATACACTTTTACGATTCAATTTTTCCCCTTTTTACAATCTTTAATTTATTAGTTTCAAAAATGTAAAAACTTTTGCTAATAAAACTAGTATGATTATCCAATATATAAACATAAAATTACCTTCTTTCTTTTTTTATACGTAAAACTTAATTTCTTATCGTACTTATATAATAACATACGGAAAACCGAAAAATCAAGTGAAAAAAATTCATATTTCTTAATTTTTTTATAAAGTTACTTGATTTTTATATACGGTTTACTTTTATAATTTATATATAGATAAAAAAAGATTGGAAAAAAATATTATGACAACAACATTTAGCATTAGATTTAAACAATGTTTAAAAAGAAAAGAATATAAAGCAAGCTGAACTTGCTCGTTCTACTAATATTACTCCATCATCAATTAGCGATTGGTCTAAAGGAAAATATACTCCAAAAAGAGATAAGCTTATTATAATAGCTGAATACCTATCGGTTAATCCAGATTGGCTTGTCGGTGATTGTGATACTATGGAAGTCAACAGTACTGATAGCAACATATCATCAGCACAAAAATTTTTTTCTGATGATGTATCTAAATTACCAATATTAGGTACAATTTGTGCTGGAGATGGAGTGTATATTGAAGAAGAATATGATGAGCATATTTTCATCGATCAAGGTATGCGAGCTGATTTCGCATTACGTGTTAAGGGAGATAGTATGATTGAAGCTGGAATTTTTGATGGCGATTTAGTATTTATCCGCCAACAGAGTTCAGTTAGAAACGGAAAAAAATTGCAGCAGTTCGTTTAACTGATTGGAACGAAGCTTCTTTAAAGAAAATATTTGTTAAAAAAATGACAATGTGATTCTTTATCCTTGCAATCCTGATTACGAACCTATTGTTACACGTAACGTAGAAATAATCGGAGAATGTGTTGGAGTATATAGGGAACTTTAATTTTTTTGATTTTTAAACAGATTATCAAACGCCAAAAAGCGAAAATTACTTAGATACTTTTCTAAGTAATTCTCGCTTTTTTTATTTACGAACTAAAAACGCCATTCTATCTCGGCCATTTATATCTCTATAAACTTCAGCCGAAAATCCATTCATATCTGCTAGTTTTTATAATCTTATCTTTCTGATCATATCCTATTTCAAAAAAACATAACTCCATTTTCATTTAAATAATCATTCGCCTGTTCTATAATTTTTTTCTATAAAAATACATACCTTCTTCTTCAGCAAATAACGCAAGATGTGGATCGTATTTTTAGTACATTATCCTGCATTGTAACCTCATCCTTACGGTCTATATATGGAGGATTTGAAACAATAATATCAAATTTATTATCAATATTATTAAAAAAATATCCGATTTTATGAATTTAATAGTAGCATCATGAGATTGTGCATTTTTCTTTTTGCAACTTCTATAGCCTCTTCACTAATATCACTGGCCACTACATCAATCGAGAATTGAGATAATTCTTTCTTTAATGTAATAGCTATTATACCACTTCCTGTACAAAAGATCTAGAATTTTTGAATTTGTTCTTATTAGACGCTTTTTACATATTCAATAACTTTATATATAAGCTCCTCAGTCTCCATCCTCGGTGATAAGACATCTTTAGTGACTTTATATTTCCTATCATAAAAAAATATTCAAAACCTACTAAATGACTTAATGGAACATCTTCTTTAATGTGTTTTTTTCAATCAAAGAAAAAAATATTTATCTTCAATTTCTTTAGACATTTGCTCTGACAGATTATTTGAGAATAAATGCGGACTTTCGTCTAGGATATACATTAGTAAAAAAATCTAGCTAAAGATTCTTCTTTTTCCTTGTCTTCTTAAAAGAAGACAAGCTTTTTGTTATAGCTTGCCTTCTGTTCATTATAGTTCTTCACCTTTATTAAGTTCTGCCATTTTCTCAGCTTGCTCTGCAATACGAAGTGCTTCTAGAACTTCATCAAGTTTACCTTCCATAATTTGGTCTAGTTTTTTTGAATAGTTAAACCAATTCTGTGGTCAGTAACACGGTTTTGAGGATAGTTATATGTTCTAATACGTTCAGAACGGTCCCCAGTACCAACTTTAGATTTACGTTCAGCATCAAACTTAGCTTGTTCTTCTTGTTGATATTTATCATATACACGGGCACGTAATACTTTCATAGCTTTCTCTTTATTCTTAATCTGAGAACGCTCATCCTGCATAGATACTACAACTCCTGTAGGAATGTGAGTTAAACGTACAGCTGACATTGTTGTATTTACCGATTGACCTCCAGCACCACTTGATGCAAATGTATCAACACGGATATCATTTTCATTAATATCAATTTCAATCTCTTCAGCTTCTGGTAATACTACTACTGTTGCTGTTGAAGTATGGATACGTCCACTTGATTCTGTTGTAGGGACACGTTGTACTCGATGCGCTCCACTTTCGAATTTCATCTTAGAGTAAACATCTTCACCAGAAATAATGAAGATTGCTTCTTTAATACCACCGATTCCAGTTTCAGAACGTTCTAGTACATCAACTTTCCATCCTTGAGATTCAGCAAATCTAGTGTACATACGTAATAAATCACCTGCGAATAATTGTGCTTCATCTCCACCCGCTGCTCCACGAACCTCAACAACAACGTTTTTACCATCGTTAGGATCTTTTGGTAATAATAGAATTTTTTTAATTCTTCTTCCATAGGTGCAAGAGTTGGTTCTAATTCCTTAATCTCTTCTTGCATCATTTCTTTCATTTCTTTATCTTCTTCAATTTCAAGAAGTTCTTTTTGTGTCTTTAATTTGTTGAACTATATCTTTATATTCTCTAAATACAGCTACTGTTTTTTTCAATAGAGCGTTGTTCTTTTGAATATTCCATAAGTTTCTTTGTATCACTTACAACATCTGGATCACTAAGTAATTCGTTTAACTTTTCATAACGCTCTTCAACTATCTCAAGTTGTCCAAAAATTTCCATTTGTTCCTCCTAATTTATCTTTTTAATTTCATGACAATGACGACATCTAGCTTCATATGATTCACTAGCTCCAATAACTACGATTGGATCATTATACTTAGCAGGTTCACCATTTATCAATCTTTGACTTCGACTTGCTTCTTTTTCCACATTTATTGCATACAGCATGAAGTTTAGTTACCATTTCACTAATAGCCATAATCTCAGGCATAGGATGAAATGGTTCTGCTTTGAAATCCATATCTAAACCTGCAACAATAACACGAACTCCATCATCAGCAAGCTTATTTATAACTTCAACAATTTTATCATCAAAGAACTGCACTTCGTCAATTCCTATGATATCATATTTTTTTATCATTTATATAGTCATAAATCTGCTCTGCTTTATCAATATTTACAGATTCATAACTATTTCCATTATGAGTAGAGACTTTGTTCTCTTCGTATCTATTATCTATAGACGGTTTAAATAGAAGCACGTTTTTGTTTAGCAATTACTCCACGTTTTTATACGTCTTAGCAGTTCTTCTGACTTACCAGAAAACATGCTACCACAAATACATTCTATCCATCCGAATTTTCTATTTTCTATCATTACATATCCCCTCGGGCTTATATTATACAATTACTAATAGAATAAAAACAGACAATCCAATAAAGAAATGTCTGTTTTATTTTTCTTACTTGATACCGTATTTTTTTGTTGAAACGTTCGATACGACCATCTGCTTGAGCGAATCTTTGACGCCCTGTGTAGAATGGGTGTGTATCTGAAGAGATCTCAACTTTTAATAATGGGTATGTATTTCCATCTTCCCACTCGATAGTTTCTTTAGATGGTTTAGTTGAACCACTTAAAAAAATTTGAAACCACTTGTAGTATCCATGAACACAACTTTACGGTAATCTGGGTGAATTCCTTCTCTCATTATTATCGTCTCCTTCTGCCCTGAACGCTTTTAATACGAACAGAGTTATTTTTTTCAGTGAGTTAATCACATACCTATTTATTATAAATAATATTCTAAAAATCAAGTACTTTTTACTAATATTTGTAAACTTTTTTTGTTGACACCCTTATTTATTTTTTTAACCATTACATACAAATTTATATATTGTTATATCATATTACAAAAAGTGAGGCAATCAATATTTTTGATTACCCCTGAATATTATTATTTACTTTTTTTATTTCTTCAGTTGCAACATCTTCTCCGAACCATTTTTTTAGAAATCTCTTGGAATTTCCCTCTTTGTACATCTCATAGAATGCTTCATTAATTTTTTTAACAAGTGTTACATCTGCTTTTTCTTGCTCCAACCGCAAAAGCTTCACTATCAAATCCTGCATTTAAAAATGTCAAAGTATTCTAATTTATTTTTGTTGTTTTTAAATAATAGTTCGCATACACTCTATCGATTAATAATGCATCTACTCTATCATTTTTCTAAGTCAATTAAAGCTTCATTGAAACTCTCGTATTGAGTAGCATCATTATTCTTCACAATATTTTTTTAAGAACATCTGGATTTTTCATTAAAAGTATCGTATCCAGATGAACCATTTTGAGCACCTAGAACCTTATCTTTTTAAGTCTGTTATATTTTTTTAACACCTTTTAGATTTCTTTACAACTACAACCTGTTCATTCACCATATACTGCTTAGTAAATTGCACGACAGCCTCTCTTTCTGCAGTTTTTCGAATATCCATTCCAAATTAAATCAATATTTCCATTCTTTAATTCTGTTTCTTTTTAAATCCCAGTTTATAGCTTGCCACTCTACCTTAATCCCATATTTTTTTCAAAGACAGCATTCGCTAAATCTATATCAAAACCAACGTTTTTTTCCACTTTTTATCTTGGAAGCCCATCGGTACAAAAAGTATTATCAAATCCAATAACAATCTTTTTTATCTGTTTGAAAATCATTCCAATTATCTTTTTTTAGGTTTATCTTTTCCTCCAGATGCACAACCTGTAATTATTAAAACAGTAATAACAAGTGTTAGAAAAGAATTTTAATTTTTCTCATTTAACCACCTCTTATTTCGGTTCTACTTTCAGAATACTATCAGCAATATTTTTCAGCAAACTGTAAATCGTGAGTTACAACAATTTGTGTAATACCTAGTTCTCTATTCTTAAGTATTAATTTCTCAACTTCTAATCTTAATTCAGGATCCAATGCACTTGTCGGTTCATCATAACCTATAATTTTTGGATTTATCATCATAGCGCGAGCTAATGCAACACGCTGCTTCTGTCCTCCAGATAATGACGTTGGATAATTATTAATCTGTTTCTCTAAACCAAGTTTTTTTCTAACAATTCAATCGCCTTTTTTTCTCAGCATCATTTTTCCATATTCATAGTTTTAATTGGAGATAAAACTAGATTTTCTAGGACAGTAAGATGAGGGAAAAGCTGAAAATCTTGAAACACAAAACCTAAAAGATTTATTTTTTCCAATTCATCAATCGGAAGAGACTCACCATTATAAATAATTTCACCTGAGTCTATTTTTTCAAGACCAGCTAACATTCTTAATAGGGTTGTTTTCCCACCACCAGAAGGACCTACTATCGCTAAAATTTTATTCTTTTCTACAGTTAAATTAAAATCTGAAAGTATTTGTCTATCTTTGAATTTTTTTACTAATATTTTTTTAATTCTAACATACATTACCTCCTATCATAATTATAACGTTTTTTTCTACTCTCTTAGATACAATTGTCACAATACCTATTAATATTAAATAAATTGCACCCGCAACAAACATTGGTAATAAACTAGCATCTCTATTAGCAGCCGTTCTACTAGCTAATATTAGGTCACTAATTCCTAATGCATAAACTAAAGATGTATCCTTAACAAGACTCATTATTTCATTAAATACACTAGGTAGTACAATTTTTATTACCTGCGGTAAAATAACATATCTAATTGTCTGAAATTGAGTGAATTTCAATACTTTTAGCTGCCTCATATTGCCCTTTTTGGTATTGATTCAATACCTCCACGGAAAATCTCAGCAAAGTATGCTGCATAGTTTAACGTAAATGCGATTATTGCAGCAGGTAATCTATCGAATCGTATTCCCACAGATGGTAATACATAATAGATAAAAATCAATTGTAATAACAACGGCGTCCCACGCATAATCCATATATATATATTAATAAAGTAATTTAATAACTTAATATTAAAGCGCATAATAAACGCTATTACTACACCTAACGGAATCGATAATACTAAAACTAGAAAAAAACACTTCTAATGTTATAAGTGCTCCATTAATCAGACTAGGTAATATTTCTATTAAATATTCCATATATTATCCTCCTTTTATATTTATTTTGTATTCATTACTAATAATGAAATTGGTTGTTTTAAAAAATTTTTATATTTAATTATAGCACAATTTTTATAAAACAAAAACCCCTTACTAACTAAGGGGCTAAATATATTATTTATTTAATTTTTGAATCGTGGAATTTTTTTCATAATTCCTTCTTTTTGATAATAAACTTCTAACTGTGTCAGAAGGTTGAGCTCCATTACCTAACCATTTTAATGCTAACTCTTCATCGATTTTAACTTCTGCTGGTTCTTTAACAGCATTGTAAGTACCGATAGTTTCGATAGAACGTCCATCACGTGGAGATCTTGAATCAGCAACAACGATACGGTAGAAAGGTGATTTTTTAGCACCTAATCTTTTTAAACGGATTTTTACTGCCATGTTTGTACTCCTTATGTTTCAACTTTTTTATTAATTTTATGTGTGTGTGTTTATGAAGTGTTTTAATGAAAAAGTTGAATCTATAACGCTAAGTTTTCTAAGCTAGATATTATTCTAACATTAAACTAAAAGTATGTCAATACTTTTTGGTGAAAAATGTCAACTTTTTTTGTTGACTCACCTAAACCTTATTATACCAGGTTTATTTTTACCATGTAAAGATAAAATATTTATAAAAAAACACCCCTTATACCATAAGAATAATCAAAAAGAAGTGACTCGACAAAAATCGATTTCTACGAAATCATGATTATCGAGTCCCCCTCATCTATATTTCAATTTTTTTAATCTTCTAATACTTTAGCAATTTCACTAAGCACTTGATCTTTTACCTATTTTTAGTAACCGAAGAAAATGGAATAATAGCCATATTGTTCGTTAGGTCTAATTCTCGTTTTATAATCCCGGTATTTTTAGCCAATTCATTTTTTTGATATTTTTATCAATTTTTTTGTCATAACTATAACGAATGGAATCTCGTAGTAATTTTAAAAATTCATTCATCTCAATATCATCTTGAGAAGGCTTGTGTCTACTATCAATTAAATGTAATACAAATCCAAGATTTTTCACTATTAGTAAAATACTCAACAATCATATCATATAATTTTTTTCTTTTTCAGGTTTTGATAATTTTGCATATCCATATCCTGGTACGTCTACTAGGACTACTTGATCATTTACATCAAAAAAAGTTTAGTGTACGAGTTTTTCCCTGGTTTAGATGAAACACGAGCATAGTTTTTTTCTTTCTAAAATTGTATTAATAAAAGATGATTTCCCAACGTTTTGAACGACCACACATCGCAACTTCTGGTTTTTCATGTTCTGGATATTGTTTTTTTCGATACCGCACTTATAAGTAAATCTACATTATGTGTATTTAACTTTTTCATTATTATTCTCCAAATACTATTTTAAACACTTCTTGAATATTGTCTACTGTGTGAATAGTTAATTTTTTTCAAGAACTTCTTCAGGTATATCAATTAAATCTTTTTGTTCTTAGTTGGAATAATAATAGTATTGATATTCATTTTCTCAGAACTTAAGATTTTCTCTTTAACTCCGCCAATTGGCAGTACTTTACCATGTAGAGTCATTTCTCCAGTCATTGCAATATTATTATCAACCGGCTTTTTTTAGTTAAAGCTGAATATACTGAAGTAGTAATCGTAATACCCGCTGATGGACCATCTTTAGGAACTGCTCCTTCCGGTACATGTAGATGTATATCAATTTCTGAGAAATTAACATCTTCAATTCCTAATTTTTTTCTGCATTAGATCGTAAGAATGAAATAGCCATTTGAGCTGATTCTTTCATTACATCACCCTAGTTTACCTGTTAGGATAATTTTACCTGTACCTTTTCGAGATACTCGTTTCAATCTCTAATGTATCTCCACCAACTACTGTATACGCTAATCCATTAACTAATCCAATCTCTGGTTTTTACATTCTTATCTTTTACCACTATATTTTTTTCAGGACCAGCAAAAATCTTCTAGGTTATTAACTCCAACCTTAATTTTTTTCTTCACCTTGAAGAACTTTCAAAGCAGCTTTTTCTGCAGATAGCTCCGAAAAACTCGCTCTAAATTCCTTACTCCCGCTTCATACGTATAACCATTAATTATTTTTATTAATAGCTTGTTTACTAAAAAGTAATTTGTCCTTTTTTTCAGACCATTTTTCTGTAATTTGACGTGGAATTAAATATTTAGCAGCAATATTTTCTTTTTTTCTTTAATTGTATATGATTCTAATTCTATAACTTCCATTCTATCTCTAAGCGGAGCTGGGATTAAGCTTAGATTATTGGCTGTAGCAATAAATAGAACTTTTGATAAATCGAATGGAATATCTAGATAATGATCCACAAACTCATTGTTTTGCGCAGGATCGATTACTTCTAGCATCGCAGCTGCTGGATCTCCTTTAATATCAGATGCCATTTTATCAATTTCATCTAATAGTATTACAGGATTCTTAGTTTTAATTTTCTTCAGCGACTGAATAATCTTACCTGGTAATGCACCTAGATATGTTCTTCTATGTCCACGAATTTCAGCTTCGTCATGAACCCCTCCTAGAGAAATACGTACAAAACTTCTTCCCATAGAAGCGGCAATAGACTTAGCTAATGAACTCTTACCTACACCTGGAGGCCCAGATAAGCATAATATTGGTGACTTCATATCATCACGCAACTTCTTAACAGCCAAGAACTCTAATATTCTTTCTTTAATTTTTTTCTGAGACCATAGTGGTCTTCATTTAGAATTTTTTTCTGCATTTTTTATATCGATTTCATCTGCTGTTAAAGTGTTCCAAGGTAAAGCAACAACAGTATCCAGATATGTTCTTATAATTGAGTGTTCTGGACTCATAACAGGTGTTTTTTCTAGACGATCTACTTCTTTTAATAATACTGCTTTATCTTCTTCAGATAATTCAATTTCATTTATAGCCTGGCGGATTTTTTTCAATGTCATCATCTTCAGGTGAAATTTGTCTTAGTTCATCTTGAACTACTTTCATCTGTTCACGTAAAAAAAGTATTCTTTCTGTTGATTATCTATATTCGTACGAACTTTTTCATCGATTTCACGTTTAAAACTATTACCAACTAAGAATGCTTCTAGACTTCTGTTTAGGAAGATTGCTTTTTTCTCTAAATCTAGTAAAAACAACACTCTTTGTTTAAGCATTTTATCGATTGGGAAAAAAATTTAATATTTTTTTATTTATAAACTTCTCTAAATCATCAGTTTTATAGTAATCAATATCAAAGTTTTTCTCTTTTTAAGTAATTAAGGAAATTAGTTCTAATACTATTTAATAATCCTGCTTTTATCAAATCCATTATCTACAATTTCTCTAATATTAATATCTAAATTTTCTACAATATTATTGTTATAAACGCCACTTTTTAACCTCAGCTATACCATAGCAGTGGTATTCATACTTTTTATTCTTTTTTTATCAATTGTAAGTTGACCATATGTACCAAAGAAAACATTGAATCCATTACTATCAAATACATCCTCTTCAGAAAATGAATCATCATAACTATCAATTGGTTTTCTCTTATACGTTACAAAAAAACTGGAATTCTATCTTTTTTTACAGTTTTTTTATCGTTTTTTTAAAAATTTTTTTGTCCGTTACATCTATTGTATAAGTATTAGACGGAAAGAATAAATCTCTATTCTCTAATAAATAATATTTTTGTCAAAACGAACTCCTCTCTAACCTATTTATTTTTAAAATTGGTTTTGTTTTTATTAATTACATTATCACGTGTTACCGTACATGTTTTTAATATCTTTTTTTACTTGGAATTTCAAACATTACATCTAAAAGTAATTCTTCGATAATAGAACGTAAGCCTCGAGCTCCTGTTTTTTTCTCTTAATCGATTCTTTAGCAATTTCTTCTAATGCTTCTTTTTCAAATACTAGTTTTACTCCATCAAGTTCAAATAAATATTCATATTGTTTAACTACCGAATTCTTAGGCTCAGTTAAAACCCTAACTAAATCCTTCTCATCTAGTTCTTCTAAATAACAAACAACCGGAATACGACCGATAAATTCTGGAATCATACCAAACTTAACAAGATCTTCGTGTTTTACTTTAGAAATAATATCCTCATTGTCATTTAACTCATCACTCTTAGAAAAAAACCAATAACTTTTTTTCTCCAAGACGACGTTTAATAATTTCTTCAATACCTGAGAATGCACCACCAATAATGAATAGTATATTCTTCGTATTTATTTTTTTATCATTTCTTCTCCAGGGTGTTTTTCTTCCTCCTTGCGGTGGAACACTAGCAACAGTTCCTTCTAAAATTTTAAGAAGTGCTTGTTGAACACCTTCTCCAGAAACATCACGAGTTATTGAAATATTCTCACCTTTTTTTAGCGATTTTTATCAATTTCATCGATATAGATAATACCTTTTTCAGCTCTTTCTATATCATAATTTGCACTCTGAATAAGTCGAAGAAGAATATTTTTCAACATCTTCACCTACATATCCTGCTTCTGTTAATGTAGTTGCATCAGAAATTGTAAAAGGTACATCAAGCATCTTCGCTAATGTTTGAGCAATTAATGTTTTTACCCTGATCCTGTGCTACCTATTAAAAGCAATATTACTCTTTTTGTAATTCAATATCATTATTTTTCTTTAGCTATAATTCTTTTTATAATGATTATAAACAGCTACAGCTACAGATTTTTTTAGCTTTATCCTGACTAATTACATACTCATTTAAATGTTCCATGATTTTTTTGAGGTTCTAATAACTTAAATACTGGTTTATTTTTTTGCATTTCTATAGTCAATTTCTTCTTCGATTATATCTGAGCATAAATCAACGCACTCATCACAAATAAATACGTCATTTCCAGCAATCATTTTAAAAACTTCGTTAGTATTTTTTTCCACAAAAAGAACATCTTACTTCATCTTTATTTTTTTAACCATAATTACACCTCACATTATTGAACTTTTTTTATATCTTATTATCTTTTTATTATCAAATCGATATAAAGCCCAAAAAGATACACATTATTATAACATATTCTAACTATATTTACTAGCAAATAGTACTACAAAATAATTAATATAAGTGCTATTAGAAGGTAATTCAACATATCTTTTTGTATTTTTTTCCCTAATAAAAAAATAAGATATAAAATTTAAATCTTAAAATTTTTATATCTTATTCAATTTCTATTTATTTTTTTGTTATTCTTCTAAACATTTTTTTAGATATAAGCCCATATATACTAATAGTCCCAAAATAGCGAAGAAAACTGTAGTAATAATACTACCTTCTATTCCATAACTTCCTCCGATTAGTATTTGTTTATCACTAATTGCCTCAACAGTAAATATTGAATCGGATAATTTAATCCCACTTAAATTAAATCCAAATACCAAACCAGATATACAATTCCAAAAAGCATGAAAAAAATTGCAATAACTAAAACATTATCAAAATACCAATATAATAATGACATTACAACTGATATTAAAAATATATTTAATAAATCTATTTTTTTGATGTAGTTGGATTAGACATACGAAATACTAAGTAAAATAGCGAACTCAATAGAATGGCTATCCATTTTCCTTTTTTTGCTGCTAATCTAGTCATTAAATAACCTCTAAAAAAACAACCTCTTCTAGAAAGCCTTGCATTAAAAACTAACATAGTAAGAATAATTATTATACCAATTTTTTTAAATCCTTTGATAAGGATAGAGATATATTATTTGACATCAATAAAATAGCTACTACTCCTACAATACTAAATATAGCTAATCCTGCTCCTACTTTAATAGCTTCTAAATTATTTTTCTTTACTAAAGCCAAAAATATTCAAACGTTGTTTTTTTCAAAATACTTAACAAAAAAATAATAAAATAACCGCTGAAAATATATATGAGCATAAAACAGATATAATATTATAACCAACTATATTTTTTTAAAGACATATTCAAATAGTATTCCTTGTAAAAATGAATATACAATAATCAACAAGAACATTAGAGTAAAATTCATTACACCTTTGTTTTTTTAATAAATCTACACTTTTTCATTCAAATTCTCCTACTTTAATCAGATATTACTATCCTAACACAAATAACAAATTTTAGCTACGATTATTAAAAATACTCTTATTAAAAATCTTTTTAGTAATCATCTATTAGTGGTATAATTAATTTATATACGAAATAGGAGGAATACTATGTCATTTTTTTCAAAATTAGGTGAAAATATTATTTTACCTCAAGACGTACTAATTCAATCGAAAGAAACAGCAGCAGTTGCAGGGGCAATAAATGCTACTATCGGTATTGCAACAGCAAATAAAAAAAGCGATGGCATTACCGTCAATTAATAAAGTAATAACAGAAATTAACAATTCAGAATATTTACCATATTCTCCAACACCAGGATTACCAAAAATGAGAGAATTATGGAAACAAAAAAATCTTAAAAGATAATCCAAAAAAATTAATGATGAATATTTATCTTTACCAATGGTAACTACAGGTATTACACAAGGTATTGACATTGCGGCAAACTTATTTAGTGAAGCAGGAGATGCTCTACTTTTTACCAAATCTATTTTTGGCAAAACTATGCTCAAATATATACTATTAAGTTAGGTAACAACATCTATAAATACAATCAATTTGACGAAAAATAATAAATTTAGCATTGATAATTTCAAAAATGTACTTTATGATATTAAACAAGATAAAATTTCTTTAATATTAAACTTCCCAAATAATCCAACAGGTTATACACCATCAGATGATGAATTAACTCAATTAGTTGAAGTAATTAATATTTTTGCTAAAGAGCACCCAAATAAACAACTTATCATCGTTTCTGATGATGCATACTTCGGACTATTTTTTTCGAGGATAATCACAAAACTCCTACTCTTAGTGCAACATATAAACTTGCAGAAAATCCAAACTGCTTAATAGTTAAATTAGATGGAATTACTAAAGAATATTATAGTTGGGGATTACGAGTAGGTTTCATCACATATTACACAAAAGATGCATCTTTACGACAAAAACTTCTAGAAAAAACTCAAGGATTCTTAAGAAGTACAACATCTTCTCCTTCTAACTTATCTCAACAAATTGCAATAAGATTATTAGATAATAAAGAAGCAATTAAAGAAAAAGAAGAAAATGATAGTATTATCCAAGATAGATACAACGAACTTAAATCAGCTATCGCTAAAGAAAAAATAGATACACTAGTCACGATCTTACCATTCAACTCTGGCTATTTCTTCACTATTAAACTACCAAACACAATTAACGCTCACGAATTCAGACTAAAATTCCTAAACGAATACAAGTACGGGGTATATTCTATGGATGACGAGCACATAAGAATAGCATTCTCATGCTTAGATATAGAATTAATTCCTGAATTAGTAACTAAGTTCAAAGAATGTATCCAACAATTTTTAAAAATAAAACTAGGTGAATCAAATATAAATTCACCTAGTTTTTATTTATTTTTACAGATTTTTTTAATAATTCGACCATGTGTTTATTGGCATTTAACTCTATATCATTGTTTAATTCAATAAAGTCGTAAGTACCATATTTATTATCTAATGCAGCTTTGATTAAATAATCTGTTACATTAGGGTTCTTAGGTAAAAATTGGACCATGAAGATAAGTTCCAATAAGATTATTATAAAGAATTCCTTCTTTTTTTATCTTCATCATTATTTCCATATCCAACCACTACATTACCTAGAGTTTCATAATTGTGGTATGTTCTTCCACCATGATTCTCAAATCCTACAATATTACCAAAATTTTTTTCAGATTCAACTAGTATATTACCTATAAGACGCGGTGCGTCTTTTTTTGACTCTGTGTAAAAATCTAGTATATTCAATCCTGGAAGTTTGTCACCATCTACAGTTTTATAATACTCACCAAGAAATTGATAACCACCACAAATAGTAAGAGCTGGAATTCCATCTTCAATAGCAGATTTAAATTCATTCTTAATCTTACTAAATTGCTCTGTCGCTATACACTGCTCTCTATCAGATCCTCCTCCAATAAAGAACATATCGCAATCTGTTAATTTCACTCCATCTGTTGAAGTGATATTTTCAATTTCAAGATTAATTCCACGCCATTCACAACGTTTCTTTAATGCGATAACATTACCTATATCTCCATATAAATTTAATTTATCTGGCATAAAATGATATAATTTTTAAATCCATAGAATTATTTCTCCAATTCTCTTTGAGTTTCTACTAAGGCTGTGTAGTTCGGAATAGCAATTGCATACTTTTTCATTATAACTTTTTCAGTTTAGCTACAGCTTCTGGTATAGCCTCATTCACTACAACATTAGCGTTAACTCCACAATATTTTTAATCTTAATGCTAATTCTTTTGCTCTTTTTCCAGAACATACAATATTTTTTTAATATTTTTGACCTAATAATATATCAAAATCTGTATCCCATATCCATGATATATCAATTCCATCAGCACCATTATCATTAAGTACTAATAAGTAATTTATTTCTTCCTTAATCGAATTAGCAATAGCTAATGATGCATTTAGTCCAGCTGGATTTTTTTGCAAGATTTAATAACACTGTAGAACCGTTAGCAAAACTTATACTTTGCATACGACCATTAGTAGGAGTATATGTTCCTAGCCCTTTTTGCGATTTTTATCTTCAGATAAGCCTAACTCTTTTAATAGAGAATACGCAGCTAGTAAATTATAAATGTTATAATCTCCAGCTAGTTTCGTCTCTATTGCATGTCCATTATTAATAGACATATTTATGAATGGTTCAACTGTTGCTTTTGTTACTTCATATTTTACATTTTGATGTTCGAAATTACATTTAGAGCAGTGATAGAAACCAAGCTGACTATAATGAACATGATCATAAATCAACTCCATTCCACAATTTGGACAGAATTTAGATTCAGAAATTCCAAAAATCAGAAAAATTGATATGCATCCTTCGTAATTCCAAAATAAATATTATCTTCACCATACTTAGAAAGTCTTGTAACAAAAGGATCATCACTATTTAAGATTAACTGGATTTTTTTACCTTCGAGTTGTTCTCCAATCGTTGCAATAAGAGTATCTATTTCTCCGAATCTATCAATCTGATCTCTAAAGAAATTATTGATAACAAATTTTGTTGGTGTAATATATTTCATAACACGTTTAATAGAACCCTCATCAATTTCTATAATGGCCAATTTTGTATTATTTCTCCTTGAATAGCAAACGTTGAGATAATACCATCTAACATATTCGCTCCTTCAAAATTATTAATGAAGTTTTCACCAGCACTTCTTAAAGTATGACCTATAAGATTTGATGTTGTTGTTTTCCCATTAGTCCCTGTTACAAAAAAACAATTTCATCGAAATCACTAGCTAATTTAGTAAGAACATTATCATCCACTTTTTCTCAATACTTTTACCAGGTAAATCTGTACCCTTTTTTTCCCGCTAATTTACTTGCGACTCTAGTTAATTTTTGCTAAATTTCTATAAAATGCTAGCATATATTCTCCTTTTATAGACTATTTTGTGATGTATCAAATTTATAACCGATTCCCCAAACTGTGACAATCATCTGAGCAACCTTTGGAGAAATTTTATCGAATTTTTTTCTAACACGTTTAATGTGCGTATCTACAGTTCTAAGATCAGAATAAAAAAATCATAATCCCAAACAGCACGCAGTATTTCATTACGTTTAAATGCTTTATCTGGTGATTTAGCTAAAAAAATAGTAAAAGATCAAACTCTTTCGGTGTTAATAACACTTCACTATCATCAACTATAACCTTATGAGAATTCACGTCAATGATTAAACCAGGAAAAACAAGTACATCTTTTTGCATAAAGTTCTGGAGTATAAAACACACTTCTCTTAGTACGTTGCAGAATAGCTTTAATTCTTAACATCAATTCTCTTGGACTAAAAAGGCTTAATTACATAATCATCTGCCCCTAACTCGAATCCCTCTACTCTACTCTGTTCATCCGCCTGTCCCGACATAATTATTACAGGTGTAGCCTTAGTTTTTTTCTAAGTTCTGATAAAATAGATTTTTCCATTTAACATTGGTAATTGAACATCTAGAAGCACGCAAGAATAGTCCATATATTTTTAATCTTTCTAAACCATCATGACCATTACTAGCTTCATCGACAATATATCCCTCTTTTTTTCAAGATACATTATTAATAATTTTTCTTATTCTTTCCTCATCATCTATTATTAATATTCTCTCTGCCACAATACATCACTTCCTAATTTCTTATTTACTTCTCACCATTCTTAGCCTTATTAATAAGTCGTTTTTACTTCATGAATAGTAAGAGGTCTATATTCACCTTTTTTTAATCCTTCTAACGTTAGGTCTTCAATAGATTCACGTTTTTAATTTAATCACCTCATAACCTAATGCCTCGAACATTCTTCTTACTTGACGATTTTTTTCCCTTCATGTATTGTTAATCTCACTAGAGTATTACCACTCTTGTTTTTTTATTTTTTTAACAACATTAACTTCAGCTTTAGCAGTTTTATAATTATCAATTCTAACACCGTTACGAAGTATTCTTAGGTGATGCTCTTCTAATTTCCCATTAATTTTTTTGCAACATATGTTTTTTTATCTTATGTTTAGGGTGTGTTATTAAATTGATAAACTCACCATCATTTGACATAATAAGTGCCCCAGATGTATCATAGTCTAATCTTCCTACAGGTACTACACGTTCATTAACATTTTCAAAAAGTCTTTTTACACATGTTCTATCTTTTTCATCAGACATTGAAGTAATTACTTTTTCAGGTTTGTAGAATAAATAATATCTTTTTATTTTTCCTTTAATAAACGCACACCTTCTACAATAATAATATCACTAGGTTCCGCTTTGACTCCTAGCTCTTTTACTACTTCACCATTTACACTTACTTTTTCCATCAAGAATAAGTTGCTCAGCCTTTCTTCTTGATGTGTACCCAGATGCAGCTATTAATTTTTGCAATCTTTCTGCCATGTTGTCCTCCTAATTTTGTAAAAATTTATTTATCTGTTCATTAGTAACAATTTCCGATTTAGGTAATTGTTCTAAACTCTCTAATCCAAAAACATCTAAAAATAGATCTGTTGTTTCATATAACTTTCGGTTTACCAATAGTATCTAGAGTTTTTATTCGAAACTATAAGTTCTTTACTAACAAGAGAGTGTAATATAGAATCACTACTTACACCCCTTATTTTATCGATTTGAATTTTTTTGTTATAGGCTGATTATACGCGATAATCGCTAAAGTTTCCAAAGAAGCCTTAGATAACTTAACAAGGTTTTTAGATATTACAGCTTTTTTTGATTATTTCAGCCATTTCATCTCTTATTAACATTTTTGTATGTAGTTCCAAATTTTTTTAATAATTAAAGAATTATTAAACTTATTGTACTCTTCACAAAAATACATTTAACATATTTTTCAGCTTCATGTGGCTCAACTTCCATAAAAGTTGAAAAAAATACTCTATATTAAGGCCTTCTTCACCTTTCATAAAAAAAGTAAAGCCTCTATTATTTTTCTTTATTTCATCTAATAACATATTAATTTTTCCTTTGATTTATATTCTAGAATGATTCCACTATCTTTGTCAACACATAGCAATTCTTGATCTTTTATCATTGCCAATATTCCCATAAATACTAGAACAACCTCATTTTTTTGTGAATATGATTTAATCAATTCGAAAAATGATATATTTCCCTTTATTTTTTTAAACTTATCTTTCAGTTCCTCTTTTACTTGTTCAAATGAAACTTCTCTCCTATAGCTAATTAATGAAACCTCATTTTTCTATATCTTCTAAAGATCTAAGAATATTTTTCCATCGCTCTAAGTAATTTTGAAGATGGTATTCTAAGATCCTCGACTCTAGCTTCTACTTCAATACTTTCGCTTTCTTTATCTAAAAAAATTGAGCTCGAATTTTTTTGAAGATTGTCCAGTTTTTTTCACTAAGTTCTTTATAATTTTTTTATAATCCAAAAGTTGTTGAACCAAATCTTCTTCATCTTCTATAGTTTCATCTTCAAACTTAGGAAGTAAATTTTTACTTTTTTTATATGTAGTAATGTTGCAGCCATTACAATATATTCTTCTGCATTTTCCAATGAAAATTCATCACTATTATTAATATACTCCAAATAACTTTCTGTTAGTTGAGCTATTGGAATATTATAAATATCAATCTCCATCTTTTCAATTAAATGCAAAAAGTAAATCAAGTGGACCTTGAAAAACTTCTAAGTTAACATTATACATTTATTTTTTTCCTTTAATTAATCGTTTTTTTCTTGGATGATTCATCATCATTCTTTTTCGATTTATTCCCCTCAAGACTAGAGAAATATAATTTTTAGACTATGAATATTTTTCAATCCTAATAATTCTTGTACCTCTTCAGCTGGCACCTTATCTTCAAGTAAGTGGATAGCTAGAGAATTTCTAAAATTCATAGTATTTAATTCTTTTGTCAAACCTAAATCTTGCTGACGTTTTTTTGAAAATTTTTCCAGAACCCTTGACGACTAATACTTTCACCATCATGATTCAAGAATAACTTACTGTTATCTTTTGATTTCTGGATATTCTTTCTTCAACTCTACAATATAGTTTTCAAGAGCTTCTACACATTCTCTGTTTAAAGGAACTGTTCTATATCCATCTTTTTTTCTTATATTTTTATATATCCTATATTTGTATTAACATCTCCAAGTTCTATATTAATACATTCTGTTGGTTTTATTCCAATTGAATAAGATAATTCAAATATTGCTTTATCTCGATAGTTCATCAGATTCTTTGTTTCTATAGCTAAGATTTTTAGAAATTTCTTGTCTTGTAAAAGATCACTCAAATCAGCATGTTCATCTTTATCAATGTGGACCTCTATATTTACTCTATTTGGAATAATTTTTTTCAAACCATAAATACTCTACAAAAAAAATATGGACAGTAGAGATAGTTCTTGAAAGAGTTGCAGAAGAATATTCTTTCTCTCTTAAATAATCAATATATCTAGAAATAAATTCTTCATTTAACCAAGAATAATCTTGTGTTGAATACCCCTTCTCCTCTAAATATAAAAAGATTTTTCTTTAAGTCCCTATCATAAGAGTTAATAGTGTTTGTAGAAAACTCTTTCCTATTTAGTAAATATTCATTGAAATTTTTTTAATACTGTCTCGCTCATAAAATTACCCCCTTAGTATTAAAAATTACCCTAATTTTTTTATTTCTATATTGATTATAACATCTATAAAACTTTATGTAAATGCATTTTACAACAATTTTTTTAGCTAAATATAAAAATTTCAAGACGCTTTTGAATGATAAAAAAATGATATCTAAAAATCGCCTTGAAATTTTATTATTTTTATATTCTTTTTCTTCCAAACTTGTGGTAAATAATTGTAACAAAAAAATAGATTAATACATATAATAACTAAAGGTAACAAAATTGCTTTTATTTAGGTAATATTTTGACATTGCTGCCCCTAAAATTACGCCTGTTAGAAACACCGAAATAACAGTAAAGTATATTAATAATGGGATTTTTACTCTTCTTTTTTTCAATACAAAAAAACTTATATAAATGCTCGCTCATAGAACGCAAGTTCCCAGTACAAAATACACTAGCAAAAAAACTAAATTATTTACTTTTCTAAAACCATCAAACTGAATAGCACAAATAAAAAGAAATTACAATCGGTCTTATATCTAAACCAAAAATATTTATACTTAAACAGAATCACAAATAAAACAAAAAAATTTGAATAAGTAATAAAATGTAAATATGTTTAAATATAGATAACTCTTTATACTTTGTTTTCGATACACTTACTAACTAATACTCCTACAACAAACGATAAAATTGGTATTGAGTAATGTAAAACCTCTCGAAAATTGCCCTCAATTAAATCTATACCAACAAAGATTAAGTTCCCTGTCTGAGCATTTGCAAATATACCATTACAATTAACAAAGGTATATGCATCGAAAAAAATCCACCAACCATAGTTAATAATAAGCAGAAAATAAGTTGCTCATGAACAGGGAGATTTTTTTATTAATTAAAGTCTCGCGTAAATTCATACTTTATAAATCAACTCCTCACATAATCTAATCAAAAATTGTATCCCAATTTTTCAGGATCTTTTATAACATTCAAAACACATCTCTAATTGTTTTTTTCGTAGTTCTAGTTAATGATAATTCTGGTAAATCATCAAGTGAATAAAATTCTGCACCTAGAGTTTCTGTATTTTCATTGAAACTATGATTAATATATTCACATAAAACAAATATTTTTAACCATCCCTAATGGAAAGTTCACATGATGATGCCTATTATAATCCAATACAGCAACTACCTTTTATCGGATTTACTACGGCACCTGCCTCTTCACTCGATTCTTTAATTACATTTTCTCTAATACTCATATTAACATCTTGATAACCACCTGGTAATGCCCATTTTCCATCAAATTGTTCTTTTACCAATAATATTTTATTATCTTTAATAACTGCTGCCCTTGTTTCCACCTTAGGCGTTTGATAGCCAATCTCTCCTGCAAAAATCCATCTTAATCTTTTCTAGAGGTAAATCATATTTAAAAGATAGCATCTCACAAGCAATCTCTAATTCTCTCAGAGCGCTCTCTATCAAATTTATCCTTACTATATGCTAGGCTACATTGTGCTAAAAAAACTGTAGTTCTTGTGCCCATTGTTTCCAAACATCATCTTTTTATAACATTTATAACATCCTCTATATTTTTTTAATAAAAAAATTGTATTTTTTTCACATCTAAAAAAATCATAGTCATTTGTTAATAAAAACACATTTATTAAATTTTGGCTAAGTCTTTTTCTTGTCATTAGTTAAATATAACGTATTCCTATCAACAATATTTAACTCATCTATAAAAATCAAATGGAATACTGCTATCAATCAATATTTTTTTAAAATCTTCTGTTATTAATTGCTCCATATTTTTTTATCAATGTATATTTTTTTGTACATAGGCATTCTCCTTACTATTGTTTATATTATAACACATTTTTAATTTTAATCTAGATTTTTTTCGAAAATAAACCAGCGAGACTTTCACTATTTGCACATTAATTTTCATAATGATTTTTTTACTAAATTAATTCTACACCTATTTAATTATATTTAAAAGCAATGTATTTATTAAACAATTTATCAATAAAAAAATCTTGCTAGATTGTAAGAATAGTTGTATAATAATTAATGTAGATAAAATTTAAGGAGTGGTAACAATGAGATATATTATTTCACTATTTTTGGTCATTTATATTTTTCAGCTGTTATAGTATTTATCGTATCATCTATTTTTAGGAAGCAATGGTGAAATCAATACAATTCGTGACTGCGCAATTTTTAGCTGTATTATTTACAATTTTTGCTGCTTTTATTTGACGTAGTGGGTATCGATAAAAAAACGCGAAGAAAAAGTAAATTTTAACAATTAGTATATAGAAAATTTATAAAGTAGGTATCGAGGAGTTTTTTTCCTCCTTCCTACTTTTTTTATTTAAATACAGGAGATTTTTTATATGAACAACGTACTAGCAACTATGTGTTATGTTGATGATGGTGAAAAACTATTTAATGTTAAAAAGAAATAAAAAAAGAAAACGATATTCATGAAGGTTTAACGATTAGTGTCGGTGGAAAAATTCGAACCAGGTGAAAGTCCTGAAGACTGTGTTATTAGAGAGGTTAAAGAAGAAACAAACCTTGATATTATAAAACCTAAATTAAGAGGAATCATCACATTTCCTAATTTTTGATGGTGAAAAAGATTGGTACACATACGTATATACAGCAACTAACTATGAAGGTACTTTTAACCGAAGACTGCAACGAAGGTGATTTAGTTTGGATTAAAAAAAGTCAGAAATACAAAAATATTAAGACTTGGGAAGGTGATTATATCTTTCTCGATTGGCTTGTTAAAGATAAGCCATTCTTCTCAGCTAAATTCAACTACAAAAACAATGAATTTGTAGACTACGAAGTAACATTTTATGAATAAAAAAAGAGGGATAATATTATGAATATAGAAATTAATAAAGAATTCAAACAAAATTATTTAGTACAAGACAATAACACTGCGAAATTTATGGGGAGTGGTGACCTAGAAGTATTTGCCACACCAAGTCTTGTTGCATTTATGGAAAATGCTGCAAAAGAATACTTAAACACATTTTTTTACCTGAAGAATTAGGTTCAGTTGGAAGTAACATAAATATTAATCACTTAGCCCCTACTCTAGTAGGCAAAGAAATTACAGTCCAAGGTAAGATAACTGAAATTATCAAAGAAAAAAATAATCATCTTTTCTTTAGAAGCATACGAGCAAGATAAAAAAATCGGAGATGCTACACACACACGAGTTATCATCAACAACGAAAAATTCTTAAGCAAACTTTCATAAAAAAATATCATAAATAGAAAAAGAAAGACCATATACAAACGATCTTTCTTTTTTTACAATTTCACTTATTAAAATTCATTAGAAAACATTAATTCTAAGAAATACTCTTTTCAGAACTTTAATATAAGTTCCTTTCATACCCTAAAGACTTAGATTCAATAATTCCAGCACTTTCTAATTTTTCTTAATGCATTAACAATTACAGATCTAGTAATCCCTACTCTATCCGCGATTTTTACTTGCAATAAGTAATCCTTCAGTTCCATCTAATTCTCTAAAGATATGTTCAATAGCTTCTTTTTCAGAAAATGATAATGAATTCAATGCCATATTAACCATATCTTTATCACGTGCTAAGTTTTTTCTCTTTATCTTGTTTTTTTCGTGTAAAATTTCAATTCCTACTACTGTTGATGCATATTCAGCTAAAAACTAAATCCTCATCCTTAAAAATCATTGTCCATTCTACCAATAACTAATGTTCCTAAACGATCTCCCCCACCACGAATAGGCAAGATAACCGTATAACTGTTAGTTTCAAAACGTTCTTGTTCTTCCTCAGGGAAGATAGATAATGGATCTTGGAATGGGATATTTACTTTAGTCGCATACACTTTTTAATGTTGCGTCTAAGTATGCTTTTTGGCACCTTTCTATCTTGAATAATTTTTTTCCATTCGCTCATTAGAATAATCAATAATCGAATCATATCCAAGTATATTACCTTCAGTATCAAGAATATACACGACTGAATCTAAGATTGGGCTTAAACGCATTGCCATAGCCTCAAAGTCAACATTTTCATGGCGTCCTTCTTGTAAAATTGTACTAATTTTTTTCTTGTTTTTTTGTAATAAACTTGCCATTAATTTTTCTCCTTACAAAATACTTCCTTGCTTATTATACCATTAATTTTTATAAATTGTAAGACTTTTTAAAAAAATTAATTTAATCAATTTTGAAATTTTCTAACAATTCTAAAAGATCTTTTTAGCATATCTTTCATATTTTTTTCCTTTTTATCTTTAATTCTTTCTGGAAGTGGTTTAATAATTCCAAAATTCGCATTCATAGGCTGGAAATTCTTACTAGTATTATCTACAATATAGTTTGCCATAGCACCTATCATAGTTTCAGTCGGGAATACTATTTCTTTATCCTCAGTATTGTATAAAGCATTTAATGCTGCAACAATCCCTGAAGCTGCACTTTCAACATAACCTTCAACACCAGTCATTTGACCAGCAAAGTAAATATTTTTTTCTCCTCTTTAAGTCTATATGTTTTTTTCCAATAGTTGAGGAGAGTTTAAGTAAGTATTTCTGTGCATAACACCATAACGTACAATATTAGCATTCTCTAATCCTGGAATCATGTTAATAATTCTCTTTTGTTCTCCCCATTTAAGGTGTGTTTGGAAACCTACGATATTGTATAAAAGTACCTTCGCTATTATCTTGACGTAATTGTACAACAGCATATGGACGTTTATCAGTTTTTGGATCTTCTAAACCTACTGGTTTCATAGGTCCAAATAATAAAGTTTTCTCTCCACGTTTCGCCATTTCTTCAAAAGGCATACATCCTTCAAAAATAAATTTCTTTTTTTCAAATTCTTTTTAATGGTGCTGCTTCCGCATTTATTAATTCATTATAAAAAAATTAAAGAATTCTTCTTTTTGTCATCGGACAATTTAAGTACGCAGCTTCACCTTTTATCATATCTTGATTTAAGGTAAACTTTATCCATATCGATTGAATCTTTTTTTCGATAATAGGAGCTGCTGCATCGTAGAAGTATAATCCATCTTGTTTTGTATAATTTTCTAATATCTTGGCTCAATGCATCTGATGTAAGTGGACCTGTCGCAACAATTACAGGAATATCACCTTTAGGTATTGTTGGAAGCTCCTCTCCGATTACATTAATGTTTGGGTGATTCTTAATAGTTTCAGTAATCATCTCTGAGAATTTATCTCTATCTACGGCTAATGCACCTCCAGCAGGTACTTGTGTCGCATCTGCACATTTAATTATAATAGAATCTAACATTCTCATCTCTTCTTTTTAAAAGACCAACTGCATTAGTTACGTTGTTCGCTCTTAATGAGTTAGAACATACTAATTCACCAAAGTTCTGAGTCTTGTGCGCAGGCGTCATTTTTTTGGTCTCATCTCATAAAGATCTACTTTTACACCACGTTTTTGCTAGTTGCCAAGCAGCTTCACTTCCTGCTAAACCAGCTCCAATTACTATTACTTTTTTCCATTAATTGTCTCTCTTTCTATTTTTATAGTAATCCAGAAAAAAATCATCTTTTTTTCTTCTTTTTTTAACTTCTTGTTCTCTCATATCTTGAGTAACTACTCTACCATTCTTATCAAATAAATATGTTTCTACACTATCAAGTGTTTCAGCGATAAGATCTGAGTAATCATCACGCGCTTCATATCCTTTAATTTTTCTCTAATCTAGGCTTAGTCTTTTGGAGCCTTAGGTGTAAAGATTGTACAACAATCTTCAAATGGTAAGTTAGAAATCTCTAAAGTATCAATCTCTTGCGCAATTTTAATTATATCAACTTTATCCATAGTTAATAATGGACGTAAAACTGGCAAATTAGTTACCTCATTAATACAATTCATTGACTCAAGTGTTTGCGACGCTACTTGACCAAGAGATTCACCTGTTGCAATAGCTAAACATCCTTCTTTTTTCGCTACTTCCTCAGCTATACGTAACATAAATCTTCTAGTTGAAGTCATTGTATAGTTTGAAGGTACACGTTTTACAATTTCTGTTTGTAGTTTTGTAAAGTTAACAACATGAAGTTTAATTCTACCAACAACTTGACTTAATTTAATTGTTAAATCAAATATCTTTTGTAAAGCTTCAGCTGAAGTAAATGGCGGTGATTGAAGTGAATCATTTCAACTTCCACACCTTTCACTTGTAAAGTATGAGCAGCAACCGGAGAATCAATACCTCCTGATAATAATAACAATGCTTTAGAAGATGTATTTACTGGGAATCCTCCTACCCCTTTAATAAAGTCGGTAAAGATAAAAAAAATACCTTCACTTCTTACTTCAACATTAATTATAAAAATCAGGTTGCTTAACATTTACTTTTTAAATTCTTATAATTAATTAAAACATGGCTTCCAAATACATTATTTAATTCATTTTGTATTATGTGGGAAGTTTTTTATTTGGTCGTTTTGTTTGAATTTTTAAATTTATATTCTTTATCTAACTTAGTTTCTAGAAGTCTATCAATAACTTTTTTTAGCTTCTTCAACATCTAATCCAGCTCTTAATACTGGAGAAAAAGTTGTGAATACCTGGAACTTTTTTTAATCTCTCCATAATTTCTTGAACATCTTCGTTATGATCTAGATGAATATACATTCTATCTCTTTTTGTTTGGACATGGAAACCTGTTAACCCATGAAGGTTGTAACGAATGTTTTTTTGTTAATTTTTTTAAGAACTCATTTCTGTTTCCAGATTTCAATGTAAGTTCTCCATATCTTACTATAATATGACTAAATTCCACTTTCAATTACCTCTTTTAAATTTTTTTATTATATTCATCGATGAATACTTCAATAAATGTTTCAACTTCTTCTTTAGTAGTCTCATTCGAAAAAAACTTACACGAATGCTTCCTTCTATATTTTCTCTCGACAGCCCTCTTGCAAAAAGAGCCTCATTTAGATGGAAAGTTTTTAGAAGAACATGCACTAGTAGTTGAAACCATTATCCCTCTCTCATTAAGAGCATTGACAATCGCCTCTCCTTTGATCTTAGGTAAACTGATATTTATTATTGAATCAATATACTTTTCACTTAACGGAGAGTTACTTACTATATGATTGTATTCTGAAAAATCCATCAACAATCATAGTCTTAAATTCTTTATGTTTTTATTTTTACATCTTCCACTTTTTTTCTTGTGATAATCTTAGAGCTTTCGCAAGACTAGCTGCGGCGGCAACATTAACCGTTCCACTACGTAAACCGTCTTCTTGACCACCACCAAAAAGTAATATTGTGAACTGTTCTTCTAGATTTTTAAATATAGAACACCAACACCTTTTTATACCATGAAACTTATGCGCAGAAATTGCATAACTATCAACTTTCGATAAATCTATTTTTATCTTTTTAATACCCCTTGTACCCCATCAACATGGAAATGTACCTTAGGATAATCCTTTAATATTTCTGAAATTTCTTCAATCGGTTGAATTGCTCCAAAAAAACATTATTAACCTGCATTACACTTAATAAAATAGTCTCTTTCGTCAGTAAAGTTTTTAGATGGTTTAAATCGACTACTCCATCTTCATCAACATTTAAATAATCTAATATAAACCCTCTTCTCTCTAATTCTCTAAAAAGATTCTAAAACTGAAGGGTGTTCGATTTTTGAGACAATAATTCTATTACCAAAAATCTTTTTTGTGTTCTACACTCCCAAGTAAAGCTATGTTATTACTTTCAGTAGCACAAGATGTGAAAAAAATACTATCCTCCGCCACTTGTAAGATAGATGCTACTTGTCCTCTGGCAGCTGAAAGAAGTTTATTAGTTGTTTTTCCCAAATTTATTGATACTAGCAGCGTTACCAAAATAAGAATTGTTAACTTCAACAAATGTATCAAGCACTTCTTTATACGGTTTAGTTGTAGCACAATTATCTAAATATATCATACTATCTACCTTTTCTTTTTTTATTATTCAATATTTCTAATTTTAAAATTATTACATTTTAAACCACCTTAAAGTATATAACAAAAATAGATATTTTTATCAATTAAAAGTGGCTATTGTAAATAAAACTAGTTATATCATTGATATTTTTTTAAAAATTAATATTTTTTTCCAGTAATAATTTAGATACTAATCAAAAATAAACAACTAATAACCATAAATTATATAGTTACTAGTTGTTCTTATTATTCTAAAAATCTTACTCTGTATATTCATTACCTACAACATCTTTAAGGATTTGATCCCATTTCGGTAAGTTACGGTCAATTCTAATAGCTCTATCACTATCAGTACCAAGAATATTGTGAGAACTTGTTGCAAGAATCACAACTTCTCCATCCACATAGAATTCATATGAAAATATAGTTTTAATACCACTGTGTTTTTTTCTATCAATGTTTTTAATGAATATATCTTGACTATTATATCTGATATTTGATCTAATTGAATATTTAACATCGATATCCCCATAATATAAATCATAGTTTATTAACGAATCAATATCAATTCCTAGACTATTTAAATAATATTTTTTTAGCCAAATTCATCCAATCATACACATATTTATTATCTAAGAAGCCTGCTTGATTGAAGAATTTTTTCTAATTTAAATTTTTATTGTTTTTTTCGTACACTTTATTTCTCCTTCGCAATTAACTCAGAAATCTTTTTCCATTAAAATCGTAGTTATCTCATCATGACTCTTGCCTTCTTCTTTTTAATGAAGCTGCATCAATTTCATCCCCAACTACAATCTTAATACTAGAAAAAAATTCTGAAATTTTTACTAGGAATAATTGCAAATGGGATAATTTTTAGTTTTTTTGCTCGTGTCGCAATAAATGATGCTCCGTTATGAGACTCACCTAAATTTAACTCTTTTTGAATGTGAACGCGTTCCTTCAGGAAAAAAATCCCAACAACTTCACCTTCTCTAAGCAATTTTTATGCTATTATTAATCGCAGCTCTATCAAACGTTCCTCGCTTAATTGGAATTGCTCCTGTAGCTTCCAAAGCCTGTTTTACAAAAAAATTATTTTTAAACAATTCTTCTTTTCGCAATAAAACGAATTTTTTTATCGAAAAATGCTGGGAACAATAGTGGATCATGATTACTAAGGTGATTTCCTGAAATTACAACACCTTTAGCATTTTCTATTTTTTTCTTTATTAACAATAGTAACCTTGTAAAAAGTTTTTATAATATAGCGCTAATAACTTTCTAATAAAAATTATACATAGTACTCTCCTACTAATTTCTATTTTTTTCTACACTTTTTAACTAATTCAGTCATTTTTTTCAACAACTTCATCGATAGTTAAGCTGGTTGTATCTATCAGTGTAGCTGATTCCACTTTAATAAGCGGTGCAATATCTCTATTTTCATCCTGCCAATCGCGCGCTTTTAATATCTTCTTTTACTTTTTTCGAAGTCTACATTTTCAATACCTTGTCGTTCAAAAATCCAACATTCTTCGTCTAGCTCTTTCTTCTACAGATGCAGTTAAGAAAAATCTTAACATCCGCATTTGGAAGCACTACAGATGCAATATCTCTACCGTCCATAATAATATTATTAGTATTAGCTAGATTTCTTTGAGTATCGATTAAGAAGTCTCTCACCGCTGGAGATTTAGCGAATAACGAAGTAAATTTCGATACTTCTGCTGTGCGAATTTTATCACTCATTTCCTCATCATTAACATAAACATATTGAACTCCGTCAACATACTCAACTTTGAATTCAATTTTACCTAATAATCCCTTTAATTTTTTCTTCTTCTAATTCATCTAACCCATTAGCTAAGAAATTATACGTTAAAGCTCTATACATTGCTCCAGTATCAACATAGTTGAATCCTAGTGATTTTGCTACCATTTTTTTGTTATTGTACTTTTTTTCCCTGATCCTGCTGGCCCATCTACAGCCACCGATACATATTTCATTATTTACCTCTCAGACAAATTTTTTTCATTATTCATTATAGCATAGTCTCCATTCAAACACTAGAATTAAAATGAAAAAAGTTACTTTATCAGCTATAATTATCAATAAAAATCAATTAAAAAAATATATTACACTACAAATAATTTTTACATTTAATACTATTCAAATAATATTACTACTATTTCAATTTCAATCCTGCTAATCCTGCTAAAGCATTGTTTTCTAATTTTTTTCTTGTTTCATGTATTTTTTTCATGTCTACACGACTTGCTTTTGTCTTTTTTTACTAGATTTAATTCGTTTATCTACTTCTTTTTTTGTTTTAATGAATTACCACATTGGCAACGATAAGTAGCATTTTCACCATTACCGAATAACGTCATCTTTTTATGACAATTATCGCAACGAAGATTTGTTATTCTACTAATGACCTTGCGATTGCGACAGCTTGGATTAGAACATTTTAGCATTTTAGTACCTTTTTTTATCTACTTCAAGCATAAAACTATCACATTCTTCACATTTCTTACCACTAATGTTATCATGCTTAAATCTATCTTCACTATCTTTAATTTCTGCAATACATAATTTCGTATAGTCTTTTACATCATTTAAGAACTTATCTTTTGAAAGTTTATTCCTAGCTATATTATCTAATTGTTTCTCCCAAACCGCTGTTAAAGACGGACTCTTAAGATTTTTAGGTACTAAGTTTAGAAGTTGTTTCGCTTTTATTAGTAGTTTTGATTCGACCACTATCTAAAACTAAGTAATCATTTGTAAATAATTTTTCTAATATATCTGCACGTGTTGCCACAGTACCAATGCCGTTAGTTTCTTTAAGAATTTTTTCTTTCATTCTCATCATCTACAAATTCAAATGGATTCTCCATAGCATAAATTAGCGTACCTTCAGTATAGTAACTAGGCGGGGTTGTTTGTTTTTTTATTATAAACTAATGATTCCAGTTTATGACTTCCAGTTTGAAGGTTAATAGTTTTGTCCTGTAATTCTTCTCTACTTAATTCTTTATACCCCTCTTGAATTACCTTTAATCCTTTTTGCAGAAAATACTTTATTTTTCAATATTAAAACGAATACGTAGTCTCTTCATATTTATACTCTGGTAATAAATTCTCTAAAAAAATCTCTTTGCGACTAAATTATATTTTTAGTCTCCATATCTGACATCGACATGTAATTAGGTCTTTGCTCTGTTGGAATAATAGCGTGGTGATCGCTAACTTTTGAATTGTTAATAATTTTTCTTAGTATTATAATCTTTTTACTTTAAGTAATTTTGCAGTAGTTTCTCTAAAATCTCCACCAATAGCTTGAATACGATCTTTTAAAGTGTTTTTTTCATATCACTAGTTAAATATCTACTGTCTGTTCTTGGGTAAGTTAATACCTTATGCCTCTCATACAGACTTTGAACAATGTTTAGCGTTTGTTTCGGTGACATACCGAATAACGCACTAGCTGTTTGTTGAATATCAGTTAAATTGTATAAAGGTTTGGCCGATGAAGTTTTGGCTTTCTTCTGAATCTCATTGAATTTAATTTCTTTGTTGATATTCTTTTTAATAAATTGTTCCACTTTTTTTCCAGATTAAACTCGCTATTACCACAACTGAATTTCACACCATCTATTTGTGCCTCAAAAAGTATAATAGTCTTTTGGTTTAAACTGTTTAATCTTTTCTTCTCTTTCGAAAACCATCTGCAATGTTGGAGTTTGAACACGACCACAGTTAAGTGATGCATTATATTTTAATGTTAATGCTCTTGATGCATTAATACCAACTAACCAGTCCGCATTAGCACGCGCTATACCAGAATGATATAATCCTAGGTATTCTTTCCCGTCTTTTAGATTTCTAAAGCCATCTTTAATCGCCTTATCCGTTACAGAAGAAATCCAAAGTCTTTTTATATTTTTATTACATTTAGCCTTATCGATAATATAACGAGCAACAAGCTCACCTTCACGACCTGCATCAGTCGCAATGATAACTTCATTAACATCTTTCCTGTTCAAAGCATTTTTCTACAACTTTATATTGTTTAAAAGTTTTTCTTAATTATTTCTGTTTTCATAAACTTTGGAATCATCGGTAAATTCTCTAAATTTACATTATTAAATTCCTTATATTTATCAGGTGTTTGAAGTGTTATTAAATGACCTAATGCCCAAGTAACCACATACTTATCTCCTTCAAGACAACCATTTTTATTATTTTTTTCGCACCAAGATTCCTCGCAATATCACGAGCAACCGATGGTTTTTCACAAAGTACTACACTTTTTCATCAATAAATTCCTCTCATATATATTCTTCACTACAATAATTATTATAATAGAAATTACCTAAAATAACTAGTAGGACATATAATCACTATCAATTTCTTTTATACTTTTAGTTGTAAAATTATCCATTTATATATTATAATTTTTATTAGAGACAAAGGAGGACTATTCTATGAAACTTTATTTAGCAGGTGCACTATTTAACGAAGCTGAAATAGCTCAACGTTTAAAAGAAGGAAAATTATTAAAAGAAAAAAATTTGGAGAAAGATTATCTGTCTTTTAATCCGATAGAACAACCTTTTTAACGAAGATAAACAAACATTACCAACACCAGAAGATATTTTTTTAACGGGGATACTCACGCTGTAGAAAATTGTGACATCTTCTTAGCTGATGTTACAAACGAAGATAGTGGTGTAATGGTCGAGTTAGGGATTGCAATTGCACTTAAGAAAAAAAGATTATCGCTATAAATTCAGATATTCGATTAAAATCTGCAAACAAATACAATATTCCAAGTTATGCGATGAATCACTATGTTCTAGGTGGTATTTTAAAACACGGAACTCTTGTTTATAGCTTTGAAGAAGCACTAAATGAACTTGATAAACTATTTTTGTTTAAATAAACACTTATAATTTATTAGTAAAAATAAGCGAGATCGACTTAAGAATTTTGATTTAAAACAATCAATTTCTAAAGCTAATCTCGCTTTTTTTACTTATTTAACTTTTAACTTTTTATCTTTCAATTCTAATACTACATCAGCAGCACTCGCTAATTGATTACTATGAGTAACAACGATAACACATTTATTATTTTTCTACAGCTACCTTTTTTCAAGATTTCGATTATCTCTTCTGCAGTACTTTCGTCTAAGTTCCCTGTTGGTTCATCAGCTAGAATTATAGGTGCTTCAGATACTAACGCTCTTGCTATAGCTACACGCTGTTGCTGACCTCCAGAAAGTTTCATAACATTACGATTGATTTGCTCTTCTTCCAATCCAAGTTGTAAAAGTATATCCTTATTCGCATTTTTTTGAAACTAGTTTTTAGATTTTTCTAATGGTGTTAAATAATCAATAAGATTATAATTTTTGAAACACTAAAAGAAATATCTTTACGTCTATGTTCACTATATCCTATTTTTTTCAATATTTACGTTATCAAATAAGATTTCCCCACTAGAAGGAGTATCTAATCCAGCTAATAAAGATAATAAAGTTGATTTACCAGCACCTGATTTACCTATTATCGCATAAAAACTTCCCTACTTCAAAAATTATAAGTAATTCCACTTAAAACCTTTGACTTACTATTATCATATAAGTAACTTACATTTTTCAATTTAAAAAAATCGACATTTCTTATTCCTCACTAATTAATATTTGTTAAAATTTTCTTCGGTTTCATCTTTTAATATTGGCAATAATGCTACAACTACCGAAATAATCACTATAGCTATCATCACTATAACTAAATTAACAATATCTATTCCATTAACAGACACCTTCATTAATTCATCAGCTATTGTTTTTGGTAGATCCTCAGAAAAAATACTTCCCACATTGCTCGCTAAATACTTAATAGTCGCTATCTCTATACCGAGTGCAATCATTAGACCAAATATTGTTACCAATAATACCTCTACTATAAATTGTAACACCAGATTTACTTTACTAGTTCCTAATGACAGTAAAATCCCAATTTCGTAAGTTCTTTCACGAACCCAAAACATTAATATTAATGATAGTATTACTACTCCAACTACAACACTACCTATTCTTATCATATTAGTTATTTTTCGTTATACTCTCTACTGATGATGTAACTAGCTCATAATTTTTTTATTTGATTTAGAGACCATTAAGTTATTTATTCCTAAATTCTCAACAGTTTTTATTACATCGTCTAACTTAGTTGAATCTTCAACTCCATATTCTACTGAAGTTACTTTATTATTAGCTATTAAATTTGATAATTCTTGACTTGATTTATAATCGGTATAAACTGTATTTTTCAATAAAAATCTGAGCTTAAGCCGTTAAATGTATTAGTCTTTTTCACCAGAGTAGATTCCAACAACTTCCAATTCTAAAATTTTTACCTTCTTGTGATAATTTAATCTTATCACCCAAATTAACATTATTTAATTGGGCAAATTTTTTTCGTGAATCATGATTTTATTATTATCATTTTTCTTCAATATGTCTTCCCTTTTTCCAATTTTTAAAACTTCACTCTTAAAAATCAATATTACTTTTTAGAAGCGGTAATACCATTCAACATTACTAAATTACTATTATTTTTTTATTTCATCATTTAACGTAATATTTTTGATTCTCTTGGACTACCTTTTTTTCCCTTCAACATTAACTGGTTTAGAAAAAAATATAATTTTTTTGTAGTTATTCCTTTTAATTCTTCAATTTTTTTCAAAGTATCCTTTTCTATTTCTTTATTGGACTTATCTACACTTTCAATATTAAATCCAAAAATTAACATCTTTATATAAATTTTTTTAGAAATATTATTTACAGTTGTATTCAAAAACACTGCCACTTAATAAGAAAAAAATGATATCAGTGTCACTATTAAAAAAATAAAATACTACTTCTAACTTTTTTTCTAATAATATAAAGATATGCCCTATTAAAAAAATACTCATCTATTTCTCCTTACATTAATTAATATCAGATAATAAATCTTTAGGTTTTCTGTATGCTAATCGACTAGATGCAATTCCTACAGCAATGACAATTATTGCAATACCAACGAGTACTACCGTTAGCATATTATCCATACTAACACTTACATCTAAGGCAGTAATAATTTTTATTTGCTCCCTCTACTTCAGCATTAGCCCCTAGATTAACTCCATTAGCTTGACTTGAGATAGTTTTACTTACAGATTTTTATAGATTGTTGCAGTATCTGATTTCCAATATTTTTGACTAATTGCACTTCCTATAAAATATGAAGCGATAAAGCTTGGAATACTAATTAATAGCACTTCTAGAATAAATTGTCCTATGATGCTAGCTTTAGTCATACCAATCGCTAAACTTACACCGATTTCTTTTTCTTCTACTATTTATCCATAAGAATAATATTAGCGACAGAATCACTATACTAAAGACTATTGTACTTATGAATACACCATTAGTCAGACTATAAATTGTATCTAATGATTGTTGAAGAGCTGGGAAGTTCTGATTACTCTTAACTAACATATACTGTTTCCAATTAATAGGAAGCTTTTTTTAGCATCATTTATAATACTATCAACTTTGTCTTTTCCATCAACTAGGAAAGTTGCATCTTGATAAATTTCTTTACCATCTTCATAGTTGTATAAAGTTTTTTTGTTGTTTGAGTATCAGCTATAAAAAAATATTATCATAAAGTTCCATATGACTAGACGTCGCACCCTTATTCTGACCTCCAAAAAAATACCAACTACTGTAACTTCAACCTCTTTATCAGATTTTTTTCGTTATCTGCATCATTTGGATTACCTTTTAATTTAATCTTATCCCCAACTTTAACTTTATTTTTTTCTTAGCGAAACCTTCATGAATCAAAACAGAATTTTTTTATCATTATCAGTTAGATGACGTCCCTCTTGCAATTTTTAACGTCTCTGCAGAGAATCTATCATCTAATGAAGAATCATTAGTTCCAGTTACAATAACAGTTTTAGAGAAAAGTTGTCTTTGCTTGTTGTTTTTCTCTTCTTGCTGATGATTCGCAAGTTTTAAAGGCTCTAAATCAATTAGATCCGCACTTACATTCATTCTTTTAATATATTTTTTCACTCCTGGAAGATTTTTTATCTTCTCAATATCCTCACCTATTAAGTTACCTGCACCCCTAGCAGTCCCTTGATTGGTCCTTCTATTTATCTCCATAGAAAAAAACTACTAGTAATATTTTTGAAAAGTTTCTTTTGATAAGGCATCAGTTGATTTTTTTAATTGATATAGTACTTAAAATTAATGATGACATAGTAGCTAATATTAAAAAAATAACTAATGATTTAAAAACTTTTTTTCTGGTTATATATAACCATGCCTTTTTTTAGAATCGACATTCTTTACACCTCTTTTTATTTAATTTTTTTGTAAATAGTATTAATAACTATTATCAGCATTTAATTATATGGTAACATTATTTAAATAAATTGTAAAACGTTTTTAAATATAAATCCCTAAAAATAACTCATATAACCTCTATTATATATGAGATAAACTATTATTTTTGCCATAATTAAAATCATCCTTTCTTTACCCTGGAGCTTGATTTACTCGTATTTTTGTAAAGAAAAGATGATGTTTCAATTATTCAACTCTTATCTCTCATCTGTATCACTGATGATTATTTTTATTCCAAAGACTTTGCTTACTAAATTAGCTAAAACCAATTATAAAAAAACAAAAAAACATACTCATAATTCGAATCTCTTTATTATATCTAATATTAAGACAAATATTCACTAAAACTCAAAATCAATACCTGTTTTTGTTACGTTTATAGAACATTTTTCACCAACCTATCCCTTATCAAACTATCATTAAGTAAATTAGACAATGCAATTTGAGCATCAATGTGTCTAATACACTTGTTTGCCAACTCTACACCCTCAGGTTTATTTAATTTTTAGTTGAATCTGTGCTAATATATAATTAAATGACAAAAAGTGAAACATGAAATGCGTAACATTATTATAATGTTCTTTTTAACAATTCAATGGCTTTAAGACAGTATTCTTCTGATTCTTCTACAAAACCTCTTCTAGACAATAAAGCTATAGCACTATTTAATAGTAGTAAAGATCTTTCACCTTTATCTGTAGAAAACAAATTATCAGTTTTTAATAGGTTTTAAATTCTCTTGAATAACTCGTCGAACAAAAATCATCAGAAAATTCATCTTCCTTAATTGTTCTAAGAATAAAAGTTAAAAGCATATAACTCATTAACTGTATGTTTATCCAGACTCCTTAAATGCTCTAAGACAATTTTTTTCTGTTATCGCGAATAATCTGAGGACCATCCGTTTCGCCTATAACACTAAGACATTGTTCTATATACAGCCTAGTCGCTATTGAGACTTTTTCATTTTTAAGCGTCTTAATAGCCAACGATTTAATTGCAGTGAAGGTACCAAGCGACTCTAATCGCCTCGCTTCTGTTAGAAAGCCTGTCTGATCTATCTCTACAAGAGGTAAATACTCAGAAAAAAATAATCCTGATAACATATACCTATATTTCTTAATAATTGCTCAAAAAAACCTCTAACGATACACTCGTCTCATCCGCCTCAAATCTAATTAATGTTCTAGCAGATATAGTTGTCCCCGCAGCATCTTTTAACTTAACTCCGCGTTCTTCTCTAATCTTCTTAAAGATTTTTCCTTGAATATTTCTTTCATCCATTTAAGTGTCCGCCTCCTAAATAAATCATATGTTCATTATACCATATATTATATAATTAATGTAATAAGCGAACTCTTTTTTTCATTTAATTAAAAATAAATCATGAAAAAAATAAAAGAAAGTAACTGACAACACAACAAAACACAGTTACTTTCTTTAATGCCTATATTTTTCCCGTTAAATTACTCTCGTTTATAAACTTCAAAATTAATACTTTTTCTTATCTTATTTTTACTTAAGTACATTTAAATACATAATATTTCTTCTCCAATTTTTGTTAAGCCTCAATCAATTTAAATCACTTTTTCCTAAATTAATTTTTTTATGGCAAGTTAACAAAATTATTCTATATAAACTTCAACTTTCTTTTCTATAAATTACTATAATTTACCCTAGAATCTCAATGTTAACGAAAAAAACAACCAAAAAGTGTTAACATGACATTTCATCTTTTGTTATAATAAATAATAAGTACGGACTCCTATAGACATTGACTATTATATCATCATTTTGTTTATAAATTATATTTTTGTGTTAAAATTGTCACTTTTTAAGCTTTTTTTACATATATTCAACTAAAAATGACAACTGCGACACTTATTTAAATTTAACATTAAAATTATAGTTTTTACCTATAATTTTTCAACTACTTTGTTTAAACTGTAAATCGTTGATAAATCTAAATTTAATAAATGTAACTATTTAAACTAATTTACTTTCTTTTTAATTAACTTATAAAAAAATTCAATACTAAAATTCCATTAATTTATTTCATTCTTTTTAAGCATTATTACTTTATTTATACAATATTTCTTTCAAACTTTATTCTTTTTCCGCTAATATTTATAAAATAATTGTCCCCCTCCTCATTAAAAGGGAGACAATTAAACTATTATTTAACTTAATTATTTTTCTTTATTTTTTTACGTAATCTCGCAGCTACTGCTAATGCTACTAATCCAGCTACAGTTGCTATACCTGTTTGACTTTCTCCTGTATTAGGTAAAGTATTTAATCCATTTGTATTAACACTAGGACGTTGTAAGTTAGGTTGGTTATCTGATGAACCTGGAGCTTTGTCACCTGGGTTATCTCCTGAAATTTTTTTCCTGGGTTCTCTCCCAGTTTATCTCCTGGGTTTTTTTCCCTGGGTTGTCTCCTGGCAACTCAGGTGATATTTTTAAATTTCTCTAATTCATTTCTTAAATCTTCATAACATTTATGTGCTATGTCTAACTTTTTCTTTTTATTTTTCAATAATTTATCATTCTCTAATGATAATATATTTTTTTCATATGAATATTCTTTCTCTAAATGCTTCACTTCTTCCTCTATTTTTTTAAGTTTTTCAGAAGCATTCTCTAAAGATAACTTATATTTCTTAGTTTCTAATAACTTCTGTATTATAGAATCTAAATCTTTTTCTTTCTTGCTCTAATTTATTTTTTTCACCAGATAGTTTTAGACTTTAACGCAACCAACTTAACTTCTTCTTTATTTTTGAATTTCTTGAACTTCTTTTTAATTCGTCTATTTTTTTGTCTAATTCTTTTTGTCAGTCTAGTGATCTCTTGAAATTTTTTTGCATATTTTTGTTTAGTTAGTTTTTTTCTACTAATTCTTTAGATTGATTTAAATCTTTTTTTCAGATTTACTTAGAATATTTTTTTATTTCCCATTAAATCTTCATTTAATCGATTAAGTTTTTTTAGTTTGATTTTCTTCAAGTTCTAACTGTTTTTTTATTAAATTCATTTAATTTATTTAAAAGCCTCATCTCGCTTAAGATTTCTATGTCTTACTGTTTCATTCCACACATATCTAAACGTTGTTTTTCGGTAAGAATTTCACTCTTTTTTTCCATTATAATAAAAATTCTGAACGTTCTTTATCTCCATCTTTGTTTTCAGCTCTTGCTAAAAACATATGAACTACCTGGATTATAATAATATTTCTTACCATTAAAAAAATATAACTTCCTCTTTCAGAAGGATTAATTTCAGATGGAAGTGTTCCATAAATTCTTTTTATCATTATCTGATACAAACGTTAGTATTCCATATCCTTTAGAAGATGCTATAGCAAATCCTGTTCCTGATGCTGCTAATAAAGGTATTCTATGTCCGTAATTCATCACTGAAACTTCATCTGGATTCTTTTTTTCCCATAACGATTTGCGTTACTATAATCATTAAAAATAACCCAGAACTTTATTATATGCTATTTGTCTTTCATCTAAAATTGATTTTTTTCTGGTAATGAACCCCAAGAAATATTTTTCAGTTTCATCTTTTTATGAAATAATCATTTTTTTCAATTCTGTATCATGACTAAAATTATCATTTTTTTGCCATTTCATCAGTTCTAGCTTTAGCCCATTTCAAAGCTTTTTCTGTAACTTCAGGAACTGGAATATCTATTCCATTTATACGGCGTAATTCTACTAAATACTCTTTTACATACTCTGAAACTTTTTTTATAATCAATAATATGAGGATTTTTTTAAATCATCCTCAGATTTCACCACAATAGTTTCAATTTTTTTCTCCATTAAAAATCTATATTTTTCATTTGCAACTCGATATAGTTTCTTACCACTCTCACTTATCCAAGACGAATCTCCAGGAGATAACGGCCTAGATATAGAATCATAATCAGATACTTTATATTCTTTTTATTTGATGCTCTACATTTTTCAATTATATATTCAGGCCCTGCATTATTTAGTTCATCTTCTAATTTATTTCTAGTTATTTTTTTCCATTGTCAACAAGAGTTTTTCTTTTCTTTCTCTCCGTTAACTATTTCTTTTTGAAATATCATCTATATTTTTTTCTTTGTATTTTTCTATATCATTTTTTTAATTTCTCTATATTTAATTTTTTTCTTTATCTAATTGAGAGTACACAGTACCTGCTTTTTGTATTTTTCTACTTTTTCTTTGACAGCATCTACAAGATTTTTGCTTAATTTTTTTGTGTTTTCTTTAGATAAATCTACTACTTTCTCTTGATTTTTCTATTTCCTTCTCTACATTCAGTACACTTGATTTACTACCCTCTATTTTTCTTTTTCAAGTATTAGTTTAGTATTATCTAAACTTTTAATTTTTTTCTTCAGTATTTTTTTATATTTTTGAGGATTAGCTTCTTCTTTAATTTTTTTAGCTAACTCAAGATCTTTCTTTTTTTAGCTTCAAACTCTTCAGCTTTATTAGTATAATCTTTATTTTTTTCTCCTCAACTAATTTTTTTCTGATTTTTCAAAATCTGCTTTTTATCTTGTCAAAATTTTTCTCTAGCTTTATTTACTTTTTTTCTTCAGTTATAGGGGTATTCTCAGATTTAACACAACACTCATGACCTGATTTATTTTTGAACATTCTCTGCATATGCATCTGTTGAATTTAATGACACTCCTCCTACTATAGTTAATCCTAACAACACTGAAGCTGTACCTATTTTATTTTTTTCTCAAAGAAAATCTTTGCTTTCTTTTTTTATCATAATATAATTCCTCCGTAAACAATATATAAAAAAATAATTTTTATAAAGATAAGTTTAACATAGAAAAATTAAAGTTAACATAAATTACGAAGAAATCGTCACATTACTTAATATATAGTTCATTTTTTTCACTTATTTATCTTATAAATATGACAAAACTGTCCTCTTATTTTTTTACTAAAGATTTCATTATAAGTTTCTCAGACACATAAAAAAAAACTAATTTGTTAAATAACAAATTAATTTCTTCAAAAATCTAGTTTTTTTATAAAATTATATGTATTATTAAAATTCAATATCTAAACCTGTTTTTATTTACTTCACAAAAAAATTTTTTTATAAACAAAGTCTCTTAAATATTTATAATAAGAATCATTCGTAATTTCGGTAACAATGTTTTTTTATATTTTTAAAATATTATTGGCCATATCTACACCTTCTTTTTTTATTTTTGGCGTAAGTATACTGTAGCTAAAAATTCTAATTACCCCTACATAAAAAGTCATTTTTTTCTACTAAAAACGGTTGTTCATCTATAAGTTCAATTGTTTCCTTACATCGTTTTTCAGCCAATTCATAATAACCATTTCTTGATAGAAAAGCTAATGCTACTATTAACAAATTACAATATGCCATACCAACATATTGACTCAAATAATTCCTAACAGGAATATTTTTGTAAACATTCTTCAATAATTCTATCAATATATTCAACTGAAAAACTCTTCTTGTGAGGCGAAATTTATTAAAAATTTGAGTCCGACTATTTCATTCCAACCTAATTTATTAGTTGACTCAATTATCTCCCTAATTATTCTCTTATTATTATCAAATAATTTTTCTATCCTCTTTCCAACCCGCTTCTTGTACAACCGTTAAAATATCTAGTCTTTTTGCTAGTCCAATATTTTTCTTTCTTTAGTTCTTTTTTTACATTCATTTACTATCTTTGATGGAGAACCTGATTGTAAATATTCGTTAAGTTTTTTTGAAAAATTCATAAGTTTCTATATTAGCATTGTCATGGTAATATACTAAATAATCTAGAAACTCTATACCACAATTTTTCTAACAATTTTTTTCAAATATGGCAAGAGAAATACTAGTTTCATCAGCTTCAAAAACGCATTAATGTTCTTGTAGAAATCACATCCCCTGCGACATCTTTTTAATTTATATCCTCTCTCCTCTCTTAACTTTTTTTAAAAATACTTCCATGCAAATTCTTCTCATTCATTTCTTATCTCCTAAACTTTAATATTAAGAATAATTTATACCTATTTTCTTCTATAAATATATTAAAGATTATTAAAATAGTCCTTTCTCATATATTTTTACCATTAAATTAATTCTTATTTTTAAAATCACGACAAATTTGGCGTACACCTTAGTGTTAACTCTTATTTTTTTATTTAAACATTTAATGAATGTGACATTTTTCGTCACATCATTATATTTACTTAGAATAATTTTTTTCTTCAAAATAAACCTCAAGGTATTACAATCTATACCTCGAGGTTTAATTCTTAAATTAGTCTTTATTCTAATTCCATAAATCTTCTAGTAAGTGAGTTTGTGTTCTATCTGGTCCAGTAGAGAATACAGAGATTTTTAACACCTACTAATTCTTCAATTTTTTTCTAGATATTTTTCTTGCGTTATCAGGAAGCTCATCAAGTGATGTTACGCCTGTAATATCTTCATCAAATCCTGGTAATGTTTCATAAATTGGCTTACAATCTTTAATGATGTTTTTCATTAGCTGGGTATTCTGTTAAGATTTCACCTTTATAATCGTATGCTGTACAGATTTTAATTTCTTTAAGGCCTGAAAGTACATCTAGGCAGTTTACTGACAGATTAGTCATACCTGATACACGAGCTGAATGACGCATTACTACTGTATCAAACCATCCAATACGACGTGGGCGTTTGGTAACCGTTCCATACTCATGACCAACTTCACGAATTGTATCTCCGATTTCATCGAATAATTCAGTTGGGAATGGTCCATCACCAACACGAGAAGTATAAGCTTTTGAAATTCCTAATACTTTAAGACCTTTTGTTGGAACGAATCCATTACCTACAGTGATTCCTCCAGCAGATGGATTAGATGAAGTAACATATGGGTATGTACCGTGGTCGATATCTAGCATTACCCCTTGCGCACCTTCGAATAAGATATTTTTATTTTCATTTTGTGCATCTTCCAATACTTTAGAAGTATCTGTAACATATTGTGCTAATTGTTTTCCATATTCGAAGTATTCATTGAAGATTTCTTCTACTGTGAACCCTTCAGTTTCATAAATTTTTTCGAATAGTTCATTTTTTTCTTTCAGATTTTGTTCTAATTTTTTCTTGAATAGATCGAGCATCTAATAAATCAGCTATACGGATACCACAACGTTTATATTTATCTACATAACATGGTCCGATACCTTTTTTTAGTAGTACCAATTTTATTTTTCTCCACGACGAGCTTCTTCTACTTCATCAAGTTTCAAGTGATATGGTAATACTACGTGTGCTCTGTTAGAGATTCTTAGTCCCTTACAAGTAACTCCGCTTTCTTTAAGTCTGTCAATCTCGCTGCAAATCCACTTAGGGATCTACTACAAGACCATTTCCGATAATTGAAAGTTTTTTTCTTCATTAAAAAAATTCCAGATGGGATTAATTGAAGTTTGTAAGTTTTTTCCATCAAACTTAATAGTATGTCCTGCGTTGTTCCCCCCTTGATAACGAGCAATTACATCAGCACGTTCTGCTAAAAAGTCGGTAATTTTACCTTTACCTTCATCTCCCCATTGTGAACCTACTACTACGATTATTGACATAAATTACGCCTCCTGAAAGCAATTATTTTTTTCCATTAATAATTATAACACAAATACAGACGTTTACAACCATTTTTTTATAAAAAAACTCAAAATTATCGGACGATATAGTATATTTTTCACACTTTGTTCATTTTTATACGCTTTCATTAAAAACAATTAGTAATAATCTATTTATTAAAAATTGCAAGTTAAGTTTTTCTATTAATTTAAAATATTCCTCGATTTACAAACCTTTATTCACACTCTTCTAAATTTGACAAAGAGCCAATAAAGAGAGTCTATTAAACCCTATCGTGTAAAATCGATTTAACTCTCCTCTTTATTTTATTATATTATTTTTTTACTTTTTCGTTTGGCTAACATCATTGTTGCGGCAAGTAACATTCCACCCTAATAGTCCGTTTTCTAGAGGTGTCTCTCCTGTATTAGGAAGTTTTTTTATCTACTATTTTTTTATCGTTCTTATCAGTGGTAATCTCAGTTTTACTTTCAATATTTTTCTTTTTAATACTTGCGATTGATTAGCAACAATAGTATCTTGTTTTTTTGTTGTTAATATTCTCTAATTCAACTTTTTTTGATAAATATAGATTTTATTTCCTTCTCTATCTAGTTTTTTTCTTTTCCTGTGTATTTATATCCACTTAATTCCTTTGGTTTTTCAGAAATAGCTAAGACATCTAAAAATATTGCCTTCTTCATCTTTTTAAAAGAGCTAGTTTAAGTTCAGGTAACTCTTCTTTGACTGCTGGTATTTCTCCATCTTCAAATGGTTTTTGGTTCCTCTGTTACTACTGATTCTTCAGGGTTTACTCCTCCTTCGAATGGTTTTTAGTTCCTCTGTCACTACTGTTTCCACAGGATTTACTCCTCCTTCGAATGGTTTCAACTCTTCTGTCACTACCGATTCTTCTGGATTTACTCCACCTTCGAATGGTTTTAGTTCTTCTGTTACTACTGATTCTTCAGGGTTCACTCCTCCTTCGAATGGTTTCAATTCTATTGTTGGAACTTTTTTTCTTCTGATTTAGATGTTACTACTTCCGAGTTATCTTTCTGATAAATGTAGATTTTTATTTCCTTCGCTATCCTCTTTTTCTTTTCCTGTATATTTATATCCGTTTAATTCCTTTGGTTTTTCAGAAATAGCTAAGACATCTAAAATATTGCCTTCTTCATCTTTTAAAAGAGCTAGTTTAAGTTCAGATAACTCTTCTTTGACTGCGGGTATTTCTACGTTTACTCCGCCTTCAAATGGATTTAGTTCCTCTGTTACTACTGATTCCACAGGATTTACTCCGCCTTCGTATGGTTTCAGTTCTTCTGTCACTACTGATTCCGCAGGATTAACTCCGCCTTCGAATGGTTTCAATTCTTCTGTTACTACTGATTCCACAGGATTTACTCCGCCTTCGTATGGTTTTAATTCTATTGTTGGAACTTTTTCTTCTGATTTAGATGTTATAACCTCACTAAAGATTTCTTCTTCTCTTTCTGTTTGTGTTGTGTTTCCTGTTTTTTTCATGAACGGTATATATAGTTGTTACTTTTTACCTTTTTTTCCCATTTTTCTCTTTGAACTACTTCTACCTTATCCTTCATGGCTACTTTCACTACTGTTTCTGTTGCTTCTTTTTACTTCTGGAGTTTCTACTCGTTGTGTTACTTCTCCTGTTTTTTTGGATTTACTTCGTATGTTGTCGTTACTTTTCTTGTTCCTTTTTCTCCAAGAATAGTAATATTTTTTTGTCCTTTTTTTCTCTCGTATTATCTTTTTCGTATCTTACCGGACTTGGTATTTCTGTAACTTCTACCTTATCCTTCGCAGCAACTTTCACTACTGTCTCCGTTGCTTCTTTTACTTCTGGAGTTCCTACTCGTTGTATTACTTCTCCTGTTTTTGGATTTACTTCGTACTTTGTTGTTACTTTTTCTTGTTCCTTTTTCTCCAGAAATAGTAATATTTTTTTGTCCTTTTTCTCTCGTACTATCTTTTTCGTATCTTACAGGGACTTGGTATTTCTGTAACTTCTACCTTATCTTTCGCGGCTACTTTCACTACTGTCTCCGTTGCTTCTTTTTACTTCTGGTTTTTTCTACTTTTTCTATGACTTCTCCTGTTTTTTTGGATTTACTTCGTACGTTGTTGTTACTTTTTCTTGTTCCTTTTTCTCCAAGAATAGTAATATTATTTTTGTCCTTTTTCTCGCGTACTATCTTTTTCGTATCTTACGGGACTTGGTATTTCTGTAACTTCTACTTTACCCTTTGCGGCTACTTTCACTACTGTTTCTGTTGCTTCTTTAACTTCTGGTTTTCCTACTTTTTCTGTGACTTCTCCTGTTTTTCGGATTTACTTCGTACGTTGTTGTTACTTTTTCTTGTTCCTTTTTGTCCAGGAATAGTAATTTTGTTTTTGTCCTTTTTCTCTCGTACTATTTTTTTCGTATCTTACCGGACTTGGTATTTCTGTAACTTCCACTTTATCTTTCGCAGCAACTTTTTACTACTGTCTCCATTGCTTCTTTTACTTCTGGAGTTCCTACTCGTTGTGTTACTTCTCCTGTTTTTTTGGATTTACTTCGTACGTTGTCGTTACTTTTCTTGTTCCTTTTTTTCTCCAGGAATAGTAATATTGTTTTTGTCCTTTTTTTCTCTCGTATTATCTTTTTCGTATCTTACAGGACTTGGTATTTCTGTAACTTCCACTTTATCTTTCGCGGCAACTTTCACTACTGTCTCCGTTGCATTTTTTTCACTTCTGGAGTTCCTACTTTTTCTATGACTTCTCCTGTTTTTTTGGATTTACTTCGTACGTTGTCGTTACCTTTCTTGTTCCTTTTTGTCCAAGAATAGTAATATTTTTTTGTCCTTTTTTTCTCGCGTACTATCTTTTTCGTATCTTATCGGACTTGGGATTTCTGTAACTTCGACTTTATCCTTTGCCGGAACTTTTTATTATTGTATCAGTTGCTTTCTCTGCTGTTTTTCTCTACAGTTTCACTTATTGTTCCATCTTTTTTCATTAAGTGTATAATTTATAACTTCTTTTTTTCATAACCATTAGAACCTTCTATACGTTCGTTGGCTAGTCCTCTTGCTTTTTTTCTTTATCTGCTACATATACTGTATTTGACAAAATTTCTTTTTGTATTTTTCTGTAGATTTAACCCCTACTTTAACTACTTCATCAACAGCTGGTTCTTTAGTTTCTTTTTTTCTTTTTTTCAACTCTCCATCTTTACCCTTGATATAAGTCGTTTTTAATTACTCCGTCAATACCTTTTTTTAATTACAGATTTTTTTCCCCTTTAGTTAATTCTTTATCTGCTACATATTTTTGTACTGAAAGGAATTTTTTTCTTCTTTTTCAACTATTGATTCAATTTTTATATGATCCTATTTTTTTATCTCAAAATCTTCTTTAGTAGCGGTATCTATTTTTTTCTCAAATAATATATCTTTACCAACAGATAATCTTATTTTTATCTTTAGTTCCTATTTTTTTAATTCTATCACTGAACCATTGTTTTTAATTTAGAATCATCTTTTTAAATCCTTTAACTCGAACTCAGCAACATCGCTGTAGTCTACATTTTCTTCCTTTCTATATACAGGTTCTTTCGGCTTACCATCAATATAAGATTTTTACCCAATCGAGTTGTTCTTTAGAAAAGACTAATCCCCCACTTCTTTGACCAACAACTCCATTTTTGATGTACTCCGATAATTTCACCCTTATCATTATAAAGTCCACCACCTGATGCACCTGGTTTTAGTACCCGTATATCCAATACCAGTTAAACCAGAACCACGATTTACTACATCAGTAACCTTAGTGTCAATAACCGGCTTTAATTTACCATCAGGAAAACCATATACTGATACTTTATCACCACTATTTACAACAGAAACATCTTTTTTTACAGCAGCAGGCGTAACATTATCCACAACCTCTCTAAGTTTAACTAAAGCAAGATCATGAGTAAATCCAACAACTGAATCATCTTTTTTTCCAATAATGAATATCAGAGTCTGTAAAGAATACTTTTTTACTATTCGGAAGTGCTGCATAATATTTCTTATCACTATTACCAGTAGCTTTTTCTGTCACTTTACCATTCTCAAACTTCAAGAAGTTATGAGCGACTGTAAGTAATAAATCTTTTTTTCAATTAGTGTACCAGAACCTGTACCATCAGGTGTCACTATAATAGATGTCGCATTAAAATTACGAAGTCCATTCGGTGCATTCTTCACCTCATCGCTTGGTTTAGGAAGTGTAACATTACCTGATGTATCAACTTGTCCAGGTTGTGTTCTAACGAAGTTGTCTCCTTTAATGATAGCATCAATATATGTATTACCTAATGATAGTTTACTTACAAAATCCTTAGACCAATTTTCATTAAACTTCTTATTAATCGCCTCTCCATCAATGGATACAATTGTGGCGTTAGGATTTTTGCCAAATAGCTCTTTATTTTTCCTTATCTTGCTTAAAGTCGTAATTAACCGCAGAACCTACATTACCTTGTGCGACGACTCTTTCTACTAACTTTTCTCCAGCTTCATTCTTAATTCTAAGTACTACTTTACCTTTTTCTGTACCTGATAGTAATCTTCCGCGACCGTTACTATCAAATGAATATCTAGCACTATCTATTTCACGCTCTGTACTTACTAACGCCCCTATGGTTGTTATCATAATAGTATTTATCATTACCACTAACAAACCAACCTTTGATACCATGTTCTTCTATCATTTTTGTTTATCCAAGATCTATGTTTATCTGTGAAAAAAATAAACCTCCACCATGCTGTTCGGCATCAGTTCCTGCATCCGTATTTGTACCATGTTGATGAATACCTACTACTTCACCTTTATCATTAAAAAAATTGGGCCTCCTGAGAATCCACCCTAAAAGCACTCGTATTATAAGTACCATCACCAGTAGTTGTATTTAGACTTGATAGTGTACCAGAGATTTTTATACATTTTACCATCTTTTAATCTTGCTTTCGTTGCTTCTGACAATCTTTTTGAAGAGAAATCATTCGGATAACCTACTAAAGTAATATTATCACCTTGACTAGCAACACCAATTTCACGTGGTTTATCTTCACCGTTTGTCATCGCCTCTACAGGACGTTCTGTAACTACAGCTGCTAAATCATTTTCGTAAGATTTAGCAAATTCTTTTTGATTATAGTAATAAATATTACCTTTTGGTATGATATCGCTAGTTCCATTCGCTGGTGTATTGTTACGTTTTTCCGTATCAGAGTTCATAACAACATAACTTTGAGCACTATTACCTCCACGAACATAACCTGAACCAGAAGCTTTGTCTTTATCTAAATAATTGTGAGCAACTGTCACCATAACATTCGGTGCTACAAATACTCCACTACCTGAAGCAACCTGTTTTGATCCATTACTATCAAAACTAGTATACGTCATAGCAACACCACTAGTTTCTTTTATTATGAACATCTGCATCCACAATATCAGCCCCGCCTTTGACAACTGCGGCATGAGCTTGTTTATTTACTATTTGGTTATTATCAGTAAGTCCATATACTAAAAATTCCGCAAAAACTTATACAACCTACTAATCCATATTTCTTAGTTTTTTCTGAAAAAAACCGTAAGTTTTTCTCGTTTCTTATCATTTACATTTCCTCCTAGTTTAATTCATCTGCAATCTTAATGAAATTCTTATTAACTTAAACATAAAAATAACCTAATTTCATCATTTAAATATATTTTTGTCAACTATATTATAACCCAAATAGAAATTAAGTCCACACTTATTTTTTTATTTTTTTCATTTACATTAGTTACCCATACATACAAGAACTAAATTTAACTTTAATTTCAACAAATAATACAAAAAAATAGAAAAAGGGAAGACTCGAAAATCTTGTTTCGGAAAAACAAAAATTTTGTTGAGCCATCCCCTCAAAGTTTATTAGATATATATAGGTTTTTATAAAACAAATTTAGGTATCAATAAACCTATTCATCTATAAGTTTCCATATATTTTTTTAAAAATTTAGAATTTTTTTGGGCAAGTTTTTTTACCCTGTTGTCATTTTCAACAAAAATTTGACGAAGATCTTTTATTTTCTATTTATTGATCTTAAAGGATTATTTATAAGTTATCTGAGTATACCTTAGTTAAACTTAAAAAAATTTTTAAAAAAATAACAATATACATTTAAAAACTTAAATTAAAAACTTAAAGTTGAACTTAGAAAACTTTTTAATAAACTATATCTCCAATTAAAGTATCAATCACATTATGCATTATATTATTTATGTATTTTTTTCGTCTTGTCAACATTATTGTCGCCGCTAATAACATTCCACCTAACACGCCATGTCCTGCAGGTGTTTCTCCTGTTTTAGGTAAAATTTTTCTCAGTTGAGTCTTCACCTTTCTTATTTTTCAACATTCTTACTTTTGACTTATATTATCGTCTAAACTTTGTGTTTCAGCTATATCTCTTTTATCTTTCTCATCTCCAAGAGTTACTTCTGATTTTTTTCTTTTTCATAAATGTAGATTTTATTACCTTCTCCGTCTACTTCTTCTTTTTCTGTGTATCTATATCCTTTTTAGTTCTTTTTGGCTTCGCAGAAATTTCTAAAACATCTAGGACATTACCTTCTTTATCTTTTAATATCGCAACTTTTAGTTCAGGGAGTTCTTCTGATGCTGAGGCAACTTCTGAATTCACTCCACCTTCATATGGTTTCAACTCTTCTCTCACCGCTGCTTCTCCTGAATTTACTCCACCTTCGAATGGTTTTTAGTTCTTCTGTCACTACCGATTCTGCAGGATTTACTCCGCCTTCGAATGGTTTCAATTCTTCTGTTACTACTGATTCCGCAGGATTCACTCCACCTTCGAATGGTTTTTAATTCTTCTGTTACTACTGATTCTGCAGAATTCACTCCACCTTCAAATGGTTTCAATTCTTCTGTCACCACTGATTCTGCAGGATTTACTCCACCTTCGAAGGGTTTTTAATTCTTCTGTCACTACTGATTCCACAGGATTTACTCCGCCTTCGAATGGTTTTTGATTCTTCTGTTACTACTGATTCCACAGGATTTACTCCACCTTCGAGATGGTTTTTGGTTCTTCTGTCACTACTGATTCCACAGGATTTACTCCACCTTCAAATGGTTTTTGGTTCTTCTGTCACCACTGATTCTGCAGAATTTACTCCACCTTCGAATGTTTTTTGGTTCTTCTGTCACTACTGATTCCGCTGGATTTACTCCACCTTCGAATGGTTTTTGGTTCTTCGACGGTTGGAACTTTATCGTCTGACTTAGATGTTTCTACCTTTTTATCATAGACATACACTTTGTTCCCTTCACCATCTACTTCTTCTTTTTCCTGTGTATTTATAGCCTTTCACTTCTTTCGGCTTCTCATTGAATTCTAAAACATCTAGGACATTACCTTCTGTATCTTTTTAATATCGCAACTTTTAATTCAGATAATCCTTCTTGTTTATTAGAGCTTCCTTTATCAGCTAATAACTCGACTTCTTTAGTTTCTGTTGTCTCTCCTGTTTTTTTCATTTAAATTATATTTAGTGATTTCTTTTTATTGTTGTACCATCTTTTTTTGTTAATTATCTGTACTTTATCTTTCAAGACACCTTTCTTCGCTATTTCTTCTGTTTTACTCTCAGAAATCTCTCCCGTACTAGGATTTACTTTATATGTAATTATTGATTTTATTACATCATCTCCGCGTTTAGAATAGCTTAGTTTAGGCTTAGTTCCAATTTTAATAATTTTTAGGTGTCATAGGTCTAATTTCTTTTTCAGTAACAACAGGATTTGTTAATTCTCCTGTAATAGGCGTTACAGTATAAGTAGTCACAACTTCTTTTTCTCCTACTTTTCCCTTCTATTTCTTGACTCTTTCCATTATCTAAAGTATCATCTTCTTGATATTTTGTAACTATTTCAATTGGCTTATTCTGTTTTGTTATATTATTTACTTTTTTTCCCACTTAGCGTATAAGGTAATTGTTTCACCTGGATTAGCTAAGTTTACTCTATCTGTTACTATTTCGCCATCTTGGGTTTTAGACCAACCTAAGAATTTATAACCTGGTTTATCTTGTGTCAATGTCGGTAATGTAATAGTTTCATTCATTTTACTATCTAATGCTTCGATACTTTCTCCTGTATCGCTATTAAAGTTAATCGTGTAGCTATTTTTTTCCCCAAGACCCAACGTCCCGCTAATGCTGATGGATTTGCCTTATACATTTCATATAATTCCTTACTAGTATATGGTCCATATGTTTTTATCTTCTCTTACCCATCTTATATTATCACCTTTAGCTTCTACAAGAGCCTCAATCATCTTGAGATTTTTCACCAGTATTTACATTAACTAAGTTTGAAGTGTTTGAAAACATCTTCCACATATCCTCTACCTTACTCACATCCCACTTACTTACATCTAGATTCGTTAAGCCTTCTGCTCCTGAGAACATCCCTCTCATATCCTCTACCTTACTCACATCCCACTTACTTACATCTAGATTTGTTAATCCTCTTGCTCCTGAGAACATATACCTCATATTCGTCACTTGGCTTGTGTCCCATTTTTCCTATGTCTAAATTCGTTAAGTTTATTGCTTCTTCGAACATCCCCAACATATTCGTCACTTGGCTTGTGTCCCATTTTTCCCTATATCTAAATTCGTTAAGCCCTCTGCTCCTGAGAACATTCTCCACATATTCGTCACTTTGCTTGTGTCCCATTTTCCTATGTCTAAATTCGTTAAACCTCTCGCTCCAGCAAACATAGACCTCATAGATCTCACTTTACTTGTGTCCCATTTTTTTCTATGTCTAAATTTGTTAAGCTGCTTGCTCTTAAGAACATTGCGTCCATATCCGTCACTTGGCTTGTATTCCATTTTCCTATATCTAAGTTTGTTAAACCGCTTGCTCTTCCGAACATTACACTCATATCCGTAACTTTGCTTGTGTCCCATTTCCCTATATCTAAACTCGTTAAACCGCTTGCTCTTTTCGAACATTCTACTCATATCCGTCACTTGGCTTGTGTCCCATCTTCCTATATCTAAACTCGTTAAACCGCTTGCTCTTTCGAACATTCTACTCATATCCGTCACTTGGCTTGTGTCCCATTTCCCTATATCTAAATTTGTTAGGCCACTTGTTTCCATAAACATCCCACTCATATACGTAACTTTGCTCGTGTCCCATTTTTCCTATGTCTAAATTCGTTAAACTACTTGCTCCTGAGAACATCCCATTCATATTCGTAACTTTGCTCGTATCCCATTTCCCTATATCTAAATTTGTTAGGCCACTTGTTTCCATAAACATCCCACTCATATACGTAACTTTGCTCGTGTCCCATTTTCCTATATCTAAGTTTGTTAAACCGCTTGCTCTTCCGAACATTACACTCATATCCGTAACTTTGCTTGTGTCCCATTTCCCTATGTCTAAATTCATTAAACCTCTTGCTTCTTCGAACATCCACATCATATTCGTCACTTGGCTTGTGTTCCATTTTTCCTATATCTAAGTTTGTTAAACCGCTTGCTTTATAGAACATCCCACTCATATTCGTAACTTTGCTTGTGTCCCATTTCCCTATATCTAAACTCGTTAAACCGCTTGCTCCTGAGAACATAGACATCATATTCTCGACTTTACTCGTATCTAATTTCGATGCATCTATATAAGCTAGATTACTTAATTTTTTTGAAAAAGTAATCCCACGTTTGACTATCTCCTCCGAATAGATACGAACTATCCACAGGGGCATATGTCTTACCAGTAAATCCTATAGCCTTAATTTGATCATGATATTTTTTTCTTTCCATGATGGAATGTCAATTTTTCCCATTACTTGTTAAAGTATCTTTCCCTTCAACAGGCTTAAATAACAAATATCCATTCTCATATAGCTCCCAAGGAACTCCATCTTCTCCCTGTGCTATCAAATTCCCTTCTGGTTGCCAATTTTTTTACATCAGTGCCTTCAGCTTTAATTATATTATTTGCAAGATTAACATTTGCTAATTGTTGTAAATCTATAGAATTAGCAACAAACAATCCTATAGATATTGATGCTATTCCTACCGTTAATTTTTCTTATTGAATATTTCTTATTCATCTTCATCAGAGTGCTCCTTTTCTCTTCTAATCTTTTATTAAACTAATTATTATACTTATTATCCAACATCTAACTTTAAAAATATTATAACTTTTATCGATACAAACGTCATTATTCTGAATTTTTAATTAAATAATAATGTGTTTTTTTATCTTAATTTAATTATTAAAATTTTTTTCATATAAATTCATTATTTAATAAAACTATAGCCACTGTTTCGATTACATTTATTTTTTACTATTTTTCTTAATAGATTGATTAGAATTTTTCGTTGAATCCTCACTATCTTGAAAACGCTATAAATAATAGAAATATCATACCTTAACATTACAGCACACTTTGGCTACACTTTATATTTAATAATTGTATAAATAATAAATTTTTTAAAAATTAGCTGTATATAATATTCTTTCATTTTATATTATTTTTTTATACTTTTTAATTATACTAGATATTTATCTTTTTTTGTACACTAAAAAAAGTTCGAAGCAGGGATTTACCTTACCTCGAACTATTATCTAACTCTTTATTCTTATTTAAGTTTTTATATTAGAAGATTCCAACTATTGTTTCTGTTTCTTCATCAATATCGATATTTAATGCACTTGGTACTTTTGGAAGTCCTGGCATTGTTAGTACTTTATTCGCATATGCTACTACGAACCCAGCACCACTACGTAGTTTAACATCGTTGATAGTAATATTAAATCCTGTAGGACGACCTTTAATTTTCGCATTATCTGTTAATGAAGCTGGAGTTTTAGCCATACATACTGGCAGGTGTTTGAATCCAAGTCTTTCGATTCTTTCGATTTCAGCTTTAACTTCATCAGAGAGTTGACACCATCAGCTCCATAAATTTCACGACATACTGTTTCGATTTTTTCAGTAATTGAAGCTTCATCTTTGTATAATAATTGTAGTTCTTTGTCATTTTCTTCAACAGCTTTTACTACTTTTTCTGCTAGGTCTACTCCACCAAGACCACCTTTTTCCCATACTTCTGTACGAGAGAATTCTACACCTTGTTCTTTAGCCCAGTTTTCTAAGAATGCTAATTCTTTTTCTGTATCAGTAACAAAAAAACATTTAGAGCTACCACTATCGGTAAATTGAATTTACGTAAGTTTTTCGATGTGTTTTTTTCTAAGTTTTTGAACACCTTTAGCTAACGCTTCTAAGTTTTTCTTCTTTTAGATCTTTTTCTTCAATGTCTCCGTGTAATTTTAGTGCTTTTAACTGTTGCAACTACCACAGCTGCTTTTTGGTTTAAGACCTGCTTTACGACATTTAATATTTAAGAATTTCTCAGCTCCTAAGTCAGCTCCGAATCCTGCTTCTGTAATAACGTAATCAGCAAATTTTAAAGCTGTTTTTTTGTAGCTAAGATTGAGTTACATCCGTGTGCAATATTTGCGAACGGTCCACCGTGAATAATCGCTGGATTGTTCTCTAATGTTTGAACAATATTCGGTTTAATTGCATCTTTTTAATAATGAAGTTATAACACCTTCAATTTTTCAAATCTTTTAGGTAAACAGGTTCACCTTTTTTTGTTATAAGCTACAAGGATATTGCTTAATTTTTTTCTTTAAGATCAGCAATACCTTCTGATAAACATAAGATAGCCATTACTTCACTAGCTACTGTGATATCAAAACCATCAAGGCGTTCTAAATCAGTTCCTGCATTAACTTTTAATATGACGTAAATCACGAGCATTCATATCCATAACACGGTTGAAGACGATTTTATCTATTTCTAATTCGTTTCCTTGGAATACATGGTTATTTACTAATACTGCGATTGCATTGTGAGCTGTAGTAATAGCATGCATATCTCCAGTAAAGTGAAGGTTAATGTCTTCCATCAGTACAACTTGCGCATATCCTCCACCAGCTGCTCCACCTTTTTCTTCCTAATACAGGACCTAAAGATGGTTCACGTAGTGCTACACAAGATTTTTTTCCCGATTCTATTTAATCCATCAGATAAACCGATAGTTACAGTACTTTTTCCCTTCACCACTTGATGTTGGGTTAATAGATGTAACTAATACTAGTTTTTGCATCTTCTTTAATATCTTTTTTTAATATTTTTTTGTTTGGATTTTTTTGCTTTGTGATTTCCGTATAATATTAAATCTTCTTCTTTTATCCCTAATTTACCTGCTACTTCAGCAATATGTTTCTTTTTCACATTCGTTTGAAATTTGAAAGTCTGACTTCATTTAATCTACCTCTTTTCTTTTGGACTTTATATTTTTTTATTTTTAATCTTCCAATCCTGGAATACGTTTGTATATTTTGTCAATATTTACAAGATGTACATTTAGATCGAAACAACTATCTAGTACTTCTTTAGAAACTGTATTTTTTAATAGTTTCGTTTTCTTCTAGAAGTTCTCTAAATGGAATACCTTCGAACCATGATTTCATCGCTAACGGTTGTACTAAATCGTACGCTTCTTCACGAGAGAATGAATATTTTTTTCAATAAGGTTACTCATAGTTCTTTGTGCGAAGATTACACCATTAGTAGCGTAAATATTTTTTTAATCATGTTGTCTGTAAATACTGTTAGATTTTTTTCACAACATTAGTAAATCTATTTAACATGTAGTCTAATAATGTTGTTGCATCATTACTTAAAATTCTTTCTGCACTTGAGTGAGAAATATCACGTTCATGCCATAATGGAATATTTTCGTAAGCTGCAAACATATATCCACGCATGATTCTAGCACATCCTGCCATGTTTTCACTTGAGATTGGATTACGTTTATGAGGCATTGCACTTGAACCTTTTTGATTTTTTGAGAAGAATTCTTCTGCTTCTCTCACTTCTGTACGTTGTAGGTGTCGAATCTCTACTCCGATTTTTTCGATTGAACTTGCGATTAACGCTAATGTTGCATAGTAATCAGCATGTCTATCACGTTGAAGAGTTTGTGTTGAGATATTACTTGATTCAATTCCTAATTTAGCACAAACATAGTCTTGAACTTCTGGTGGTGTATTTGAGAATGTACCTACAGCTCCAGAGATTTTTCCTACTTCGATAATTTTTCTTACTTCATTGAAACGTTTGATATGACGGTTAAATTCATCATAATAAAGTGCGAATTTCAATCCAAAACTACTAATATCAGCGTGCACTCCGTGAGTACGTCCAATACAAGGTGTGAATTTGTATTGTAGTGCTTTTTCTTTTAATACTTCTTGGAAGTTTAGTAAATCTCTATAAAGAATATCATTAGCTTGTTTATATAAATATCCATAAGCAGTATCAACAACATCAGTAGATGTTAATCCATAGTGCACCCATTTTTTTCTCATCACCTAGATAACTTGAAACATTACGAGTGAAAGCTACGATATCATGTTTTGTTTCTTTTTCTAATTCTAAAAATTCCTGGTAGGTCAAATTTTTGCATTAGCGAATAATTTTTTTCAACGTCTTCTTTTGGTACAACACCTAATGTACTCCAAGCTTCTGTTGCATAAAGCTCTACTTCTAAATATGCTTTAAAACGATTCTCATCGCTAAAGATATTACGCATTTCTTCTCTACTATATCTTTCAATCATTGCAATAATCTCCTGATGTTTTGTTTTTTCAATCGGTCTATATCAAAAATACTATAAAGACAAGTGACCGATATCTTTTCTGTAAAATAGTTCTTCACATTCTATTTTTACTATCTCATTATACACTTTTTTATATGCTTCTTGCAAGCTCTTTCCTTGCGCACAAATTAATAATACACGACCACCATTAATTACTATATCATCACCTACACGCTTAGTTCCCATATGGAATACTGGTGTAGACACTTTATCTAAGCCGTATATTACAGCTCCTTTTTTTCGCTATTTTTCTGGATATCCTTTTGCTGCCATTACGACACCAATAAAGGCATCTTTACTCCATTTTAACTCTACTTCTTTACCATCGATAATATTATTAGCTATTTCGTATAAATCGTTCTCTAATGATAGAAGTAATATTTCACTCTCTGGATCTCCAAAACGAACATTAAATTCAATAGTTTTTTACTCCGTCATGACATTTCATAAGACCAGCATATAGTATACCGTAAAATGGCATTCCTTCATCACTCATAGCATCGACCATAGGTTGAACAACATTTCTAACACCCTCATCAATGTCATCTTGAGTAATTTTCTTAAGTGGTAGATATGCTCCCATACCTCCAGTATTTAAACCTTCATCATTATCAAATGCACGTTTATGATCTTGTGCAATTTCCATTGGATAAACTTTTCTATTAGAGACAAAACACATTAACGAAAATTCTTCTCCTTGAAGAAATTCTTCAATAACAACGCTAGATCCAGCTTTATTGAATTTAGCATTACACATCATTTCCTTAAGTTCAGCTTGTGCTTCTTCTAGAGTATTTGCTATAATTACACCTTTACCCGCTGCTAAGCCATCTGCTTTAAGGACAATAGGTGCTTTTTGTTTGCTTAAGTACTCTTTTGCCAGTTCATAATCGTTGAAACTTTCATATTTTGCTGTCGGGATATTGTATTTTTCTCATCATCATTTTTTTGAGAATACTTTGCTTCCTTCTAATTGCGCTGCAAGCTTAGATGGTCCAAAGGCACGAACACCTACTTTCTGTAGTTCATCTACTAATCCATTTACTAATGGCACTTCAGGTCCAACGAAAACAAGATCGATACTATTTGTTTTTGCGTAGCTTGGTATTTGGTCTTCTGTTAATGCTACACATACTCCAAATTCTTCAACTGCAGGATTGATTCCTGCCATATGTACTTCATGACCTTCTTTATGAAATTTATAAGCGATAGCGTGCTCTCTACCGCCGCTTCCTACTACTAATACTTTAGCCATATTAGTGTTTAAAGTGGCGTATTTTACTGAAGAACATCGCCACACCTTTCTCATTACATGCATCTATGCTTTCTTGATCTCGTATAGATCCTCCTGGTTGTACTATCGCAGCAATACCGTAATCAGCCGCCATATCAGCACTATCTCTCATCGGGAAGAATGCATCAGAAGCTAGCACTGCACCTCTTGCTTTTTCCCTGCTTGTTCTAAAAGCTATTTTTACATGAACCTACTCTATTCATCTGACCAGCACCAATTCCTAAAGTTTGTCCATCTTTTACTACTACTATTGCATTTGATTTAACGTGTTTTACCACTTTTTAAGCCAAACTCAACATCTCTTTGTTGACTTTCATCAACTTTTTTTCTCAGTTACACTTTCATATTCATCAGCAAGTTTATCGTTAAAATCTTGTACTAAGATTCCACCACGAACACTTTTTAATTTGTTGTTCATGATTATTATTTTTTTCTGATAGTTTGTAAATACGTAGATTTTTTTTCTTAGTCAGTATCTCTAATGCTTCTTCATCATAATCTGTTGCTAGTATAATTTCTAAAAAGATACTGTGCATTTTTTTCAGCAGTCTCTTTATCTACTTTTCCATTTACTGCAACGATTCCGCCAAAAAGATAGACACAGGGATCACTTCATACGCTCGACTATATGCTTCGAATACAGAACTTCCTATCGCTACTCCGCATGGATTCATATGTTTAACAGCAACACATGTAGTTTCATCAAACTCTGCAAGAATATCCAGTGCCGCAGAAGCATCTTGAATATTATTGTATGACATTTCCTTACCGTGAAGTTGTACAGCATTTTGCAAAAGCATAACTTTCGTTATTATCTTGTACATAGTGATAAGCTTTTTTTGATGAGGGTTTTTCCCCGTATCGAAGACTATCTTGAAGATTATAAGATAATGTTAATTTTTTTCAGGTACAAGTTTATCTTTTTTTATTAAAGTAATTCGCAATAGCAGCATCGTAACTTGCTGTCGTATTAAATACTTTTTATAGCTAATGCTCTTCTTGTTTCATAAGTAATACCACCTTGTTCAAGTTCCTCAAGAATTTTAGCATAATCATTAATGTCAGTAACTACCGCTACGTCGTTGAAGTTTTTAGCTGCACTTCTTAGCATACTAGGACCACCGATATCAATATTTTTCGATAATTTCCTCTTCACTAACCCCTTCTTTTTTTACAGTAGCTTCAAATGGATATAAGTTTACACAAACTAAGTCAATATATTCAATATTATTTTTCAGCTACATGTTTATTATGAAGTTCATTACCACGTTTTTGATAATAGACCTCCATGAATTTTTAGGATGCAAAGTTTTTTTACACGCCCTTCTAAAAATTTCTGGAAAATGTGTAACGTCCTCAATACTAATACAACTTACTCCGTTATTTTTTTCAAATGAGTATAAGTTCCACCTGTACTAATAACTTCAAAAACCATGTTTTTTTCTAAACCTTTTGCAAATTCTACTATATTTGTTTTTATCACTTACACTTATTAATGCTCTTTTTAGTCATAGTGCCTCCTCAACTAAATTCAATATTACTTCTGGATATAATTTATGTTCTAGTTTATGTACTTTTTCAGTAACAGTTTCTAAAAGTATCTTCATCTAAGACTTCAAATGATCTTTTGAGCGATTACTTCTCCACCATCAAGTTCTTCATTTACATAATGAATACTAATTCCTATTTCTTTCTCGCCTGCATTGAACGCTTGTTCAATAGCATCTTTTCCTTTAAATTTTGGCAATAAAGACGGATGAAGATTAAGAATTGTTTTTTTATATTTTTTTCTAAGAAGTACGGTGAAATAATTCTCATATATCCCGCTAAAAAAATATATAGTCTAAATCTTTAACTTTCTCGAAAATTACACTTTCATATGCTTCTTTGGACTCGAAATCTTTTTGCAGAGAATATAAACACCTTAATATTTCTATCATGTGCTTTTTTCTTATTACCGCTGCGTCTTTTTCTATCGCACACTAACAGCTCAATTGATATTTTATCTTTTAATCTTTCGTCATCTGCAATTTTTTCGAAATTACTTCCTGTTCCTGATGCAAATATTGCTACTTTCTTCATACTATTTTTTTATTCCACTTTCATCTGTTACTTCTCCAAGGACAAACGCATTATCTATTAATGATAAAGTTTTATCTACGTCTTCCTTGTTTTACTATTAATGCCATACCTACACCCATATTAAAGATGTGATACATCTCTTCCTCATCAATTTTACCTTTTTCTTGAAGGTACTTAAATATCTCCGGTACTTCATATGAGTTTTTTTATCAATCTTCATACCTAGTCCATCTTTTTAGAGCACGAGGTAAATTCTCATGGAAACCTCCTCCAGTAATATGAGCTATTCCAGCTACTTTCACCTCTTCTAATACTTTTTAGTACTTCTTTTACATAGATTTTTAGTAGGCGTTAATAATGTTTTTTTCCTACTGTACTTCCGTTAAATTCTTCGTTTAAGCTAATATCATTGTCTTTTTAAAATTTTTCTTACTAAAGAGAAGCCATTAGAATGTACTCCACTTGATGGAAGTCCAATTACTATTTGACCTGCTTTTGTGTTTTCTGTACTTAGTAATAACTCCTTCTCCTGAGCTCCTACACAGAATCCTGCAATATCGTATTCTCCATCTTCATAAAATCCTGCCATCTCAGCAGTCTCTCCACCGACTATCGCACATCCTGCTTGAACACAACCTTCAGCAACACCTTCTACAATTGCTTCTACTTGTTCAGGGTAGTTTTTACCTACTGCTAGATAATCTAGGAAAAATAATGGAATTGCACCTTGAGCTAGTATATCATTTGCACACATCGCAACAACATCGATACCTATAGTGTTATGAATATCTAATTCGAATGCAAGTTTTAATTTTGTTCCTACACCGTCAGTTCCACTAACTAATACAGGATTTTTAAAATTATAGCTACTAAGGTCGAGATGCTCCACCAAAACCACCGATAGCTGACATCATACCAAGATTTTTTTGTACGAGCTACGTGTTTTTTTATACGTTCTACACTTTCATAACCTGCTTGTAAACTTACACCACTTTCTTCATACTTTTTACTCATTACATTCTACCCCTCTCTTTTAGAAATTGTTTTTGAATATCTGTCATAGAATTAACATAGCTTTCTTCATAGTCATATAGACCTGCTGAATAATCTCCGTTATAACACTCCATACATAACCCTGTATACGGTGCATCATAGTTTAAACCAATAGAATCTATTAATCCTTGTTCACTTAAGAATCCTAGTGAATCCGCTCCGATAATTTCACATATTTCTTCATTTGTTTTATTTGCTGAAATAAGTTCTTCTGTAGTAGATATATCTATTCCATAAAAAAACTTGGGAACATAAGTGGTGGACAAGCAATTCTTACGTGTACTTCTCTTGCTCCCGCTTCTTTTTAGTAATTGAACTATTCTTTTTACTAGTTGTACCACGTACTATCGAGTCATCAACTAAGACAATACTCTTACCTTGAACTACTCCTCTTACAGCTGATAGTTTCATCCTTACACCTTGCTCACGAAGTTCTTGTGTAGGCTGAATAAATGTACGCGCTACATATTGATTTTTTTAATTAATCCCATTTCATATGGAAGTCCACTTTCTTCTGCATAACCACTGGCAGCTGATAAAGATGAGTTAGGTACCCCAATTACCATGTCAGCATCTGGTGTAGGTTGTTCTTTAGCAAGAGCACGACCTGTTCTTTTTTCTCGCGCTGTGAACGTTAATACCAGCAATATTTGAGTCAGGTCTAGCAAAAATACACATACTCCATCGCAGCGATTGCTACTTGTGTATCTTCAGTATATTTTTTTCAATTCTTATACCTTTATCATTAATAGTAACTAACTCTCCAGCACCTACATTACAAACGAATTCAGCACCAACTACATCTAGTGCACAAGTTTCACTTGCTGCAACATACGCTCCATTTTTCATCTTACCTATTGCTAAAGGTCTAAAACTATTTGGATCAACCGCACCATAAAGAGTTTTTTTCAGTTAATACTAGATATGTAAATCCACCTTTAATAATATTCAAACTTTCTTTAAGTTGTTCTTTAAAAGTTTCTTTTTTACTTCTTCTAATAAGATGAATAAGTACTTCAGTATCTGAAGAAGAATGGAATATTGCACCTTGCTGTTCTAATTCTTTTTTTAGAGTTTTGGCATTAATTAAGTTACCATTGTGACAAATACCAACACTCATATCGTAGAAATGAAATAGAAATGGTTGAATATTTTTTGAATACTATTGCTTCCACTAGTTGCATATCTAACATGACCAATAGCACTTTCTCCAACTAGTCTTTCTAATTTTTCCTTATCACGAAATACCTCAGAAACTAAACCTAGATCACGATGTCCTCGTAATTTAGTACCTTCTTTAGAAACTATTCCAGCTCCTTCTTGTCCTCTATGTTGTAAACTATGTAAACCGAAGTACGTCACATTACTAGCTTCAGGATGTCCCCAAATACCAAATACTCCACATTCTTCATTAAGACTACGCATTTTTTTAATCTCCTTAAAACTTCTTCATAAGCTTCCATTACTGAACCTAAATCTCTTCTAAATCTATCTTTGTCTAATTTTTTTCATTTGTATCTTTATCCCAAAGTCGACATGTATCTGGAGAAATTTCATCAGCTAAAATTATTTCACCATCTTTAGTTTTTTTCCAAATTCAATTTTGAAATCAACAAGTACTAAGTTTGCATCTAAGTACAATTTTTTTGTAATAGTTCATTGATTTTTAAAGCTTGATTTCTGATATTTTTCTAACTCTTCTTCTGTAACGATTTCTAAAAGCCACAGCATGATCATTGTTTATTAATGGATCATTTAATTCATCATTTTTTTATAACTTAACTCAAAGACTGGTTTTTTTAATTTTTTTCCTTCTTCAAGTCCATATTTTTTTCGCCATAGAACCTGCTACTATATTACGTACAATTACTTCTAAAAGGAACTATCGTTACATGTTTACAAATTTGGTCTGTTTCATTAACTTTTCTAATGAAGTGAGTTTTTACACCTTGTTTTTTTCTAAGTATTCGAAGATCAATGAAGTAATTGTATTATTAAATACTCCTTTACCTTCAAATTCTTCTTTTTTTCACACCGTTAAAGGCTGTAGCACTATTTTTTTATAATGCACATATATTTCATCATTGTTTTTCACATTCAAACAATTGTTTAGCTTTTTCCTTCGTATAAAAGTTTCATTATTTTCTTCCCCTTTGAAGTAATTCACACCGTTTTTTTGAAAATATCTTGTTTAACTTTAATTGTATTTGTTTTTATATAATGTAGCTCCGTATCTTTCACTATGTCCCATTTTTCCTAAGATAAGTCCATCTTCACTTACTAATCCTTCAGTAGCTAGAACTGATCCGTTAGGATTGAAGCGACCATTTAATGTAGCATTACCATCGAAATCACTATATTGGAAAGCTACAAGATGTTTAAACTTGTTAATATTAAGTCCTACTACTTTACCTTCACCATGACTGAACACTACTTCGTGTTGGTCTCCGATGTTGAAATCTTGTAACCAAGGTGAGTTAGTATTAGCTACACGAGTAAAGGCTGTAGTTGAAATATGTTCATAACTATCATTTCTATAAAGTGTAAGGTCATCTTCTGCCAACTCTCTAACTTCTCCATAAGGTAGTAATCCTGATTTAAGTAATGCTTGGAATCCATTACACACACCTAAGATTAATTTTTTCTGAGCAAGGTGTTTATGAATCGCTTCTTTAACTTTTTCATTTTTCAAGAAGTTTACAATGTATTTAGCACTTCCGTCTGGCTCATCACCACTTGAGAATCCTCCAGGGAACATAATGATATGAGACTGTTCAATAGCTTTTGTAAATTCTTCTATCGATTGTTCAATATCATTTTCACGAGTATTTCTAATAACTACTGTAATAGGTGTAGCTCCAGCTTCTAAGAAGGCTTTTTCACTATCATATTCACAGTTTGTACCAGGGAATACTGGAATAACTACTTTTACATCTTCTACATATTCTGGATAATATTTTTTTCTCTTTATATTCTGTATGAAGATTTTCAACATTTCCTTTATCTTCATTTTTGATATAATGGATAAACTTTATTTAGTGTTTTTTTGTATATGCTTCGTAAATATCTTTATGCATAAACACTTCGTTATTAATTATAATTCTTTCACTAACTTTTCCTAATTTTTTTCAAACGGTAGTTCTACTGTTGCTTCTACTACAAGAGACGCTGGATCAAAGTTAAGAATATTTTTCTTTTTCAACTTCAAAACCAAGATCGTTACCTAGTGACATTTTCACTAATGAAGCGGCAATGCTTCCTTCTTCTTGAACATAGGCAGATACTATCTTACCTTCTTTAATATATTTATGAACAAGTTCATAATTTTCTAAAGTTTTTCTTAATATCTGGGTATCCTTTTTTTCATCTTTTTTTCTACAGGTACATAGTATAAACTATTGCCAACTTTTTTTCAATTCAGGAGTTATTACATCAGCTATTTTTTTACAGGTGTACAAGCGAATGAAATTAATGTTTTCAACTACATTTAAGTCATTGAAAGTACCTGACATACTATCCTTACCACCAATACTTGGTCTACCAATTTCTTTTTGGGCGTAAATACTTCCTAATAAACTTTGAGTAACTTTACCCCATTTAGTACTATCAGTTCCTAATTTTTCGAAGTATTCTTGGAATGAGAAGTATAAGCTATCTTTATTTCCACCTACTGCGTAAACTTTTTGCTACTGATTCTAACACCGCATAAATAGACGATAAGAATGGTGAGTAGTAAGAAATTTTTTGGAATAAATCCATAAGTTAAGATTGTCGCAGTATCACTCGTTGTATGTAATGTTGGTAAAGCTTGAACACTCGCTTGAACTGGTGTAAGTTTATGTTTACCAGCAAAAGGCATAAGTACTGTAGTTACACCAATTGATGAGTCAAATTTTTTTGAGCAAGTCCTTTTTGACAAGTTACATTTAACTCACCTAATTCACTTAAGATATTTTTCACGAGTCACTTCTTTATTTAAGAATGGATTAGCGGCAGTATTATCTTTCATCGTTACTGATGATCTTTTGACGAACACCACTTGTTTCTAAGAAATCAGCACTCATATCAACAACTTTCTCATCATTGTAATACATTTCTAATCTACGTCTATTAGTTACCGTAGCAACATGAGCGTATTCAATATTTTTCTTTCTCACATTCTCTAACGAATGTCTCATAATCTTTTTTTATCTATCGCTACCGCCATACGTTCTTGAGATTCACTAGTTGCTAATTCTGTCGCATTTAAACCTTGGTATTTAGTAAGAACTTTTTCTAAATGAATTTCAATACCGTCAGAAAGTTCACCGATAGCTACACAAACACCACCAGCACCGAAGTCATTACATTTTTTTAACAAGTCTTGTAACTTCTGGTTTTCTAAATAAACGTTGTAACTTACGTTCTTCAGGGGCATTACCTTTTTTTGAACTTGGCTTGACATAGTGTTTAATGAATCGTTAGTATGTTCTACACTTGAACCACTCGCACCTTGGATACCATCACGACCAGTTCTACCACCTATCATTACAACTATATCACCATCGACAAGCGTTTCACGTTTATAATCTCCATCCTTAACAGCTCCGACTACAGCACCAACTTCCATATGTTTAGCTACATAACTATCATCATATAACTCACGAACAAAAGTAGTCGCAAGTCCAATTTGGTTTCCGTATGATGAGTTACCATGTGCAGTTCCTTTAGCTATATCTACTTGAGGAAGTTTGTGTTTTAAAGTATCTTCACGTTTTTGTAATACATTACCACTTCCTGAAATACGCATAGCTTGATATACGTAACTACGTCCTGATAGTGGGTCCCTAATAGCTCCCCCTATACAAGTACTAGCTCCCCCGAATGGTTCGATTTCACTTGGGTGGTTATGAGTTTCATTTTTGAATTGGATTAACCAACGTTCTTTTTCACCATTATTTTCTATAGTAGTGAAGAATGAACACGCATTAATTTCTTCACTTACTTCAATATTTTTCATCTTTTTAATATTTTTCACATGATATTTACCGATGATACTCGCCATATCCATAAGCGTTATAGGGTTTATCATTTCGGTCAAGTTCATCACGGACATTTAAGTAATAATCAAATGCATCTTGCATCTCTTTTTGGAAAAGTTCTGACTCAATTTTAACTTCATCCAACACAGTTTCAAATGTAGTGTGTCGGCAGTGGTCACTCCAGTAACAATCAAGTACATAGATTTCAGTTTCAGTTGGTACGCGACCTTCTTTTTTTGAAGTAGTCTTGGATAAATACTAAATCTTCAATATTCATGGCTAGAGAAAATTCTTTTTTTAAGACCAAGTAACGCATCTTTGTCAAACTCTAAAAAAATCCAGCTAAATCTTTTTAGTGGTTTGGGAGTAGAATCTAATGTAAAAATCAAGAATTGATAAATCTTTTTTTACGAGCTTCAATAGGATTTACTAAATAACTTTCAACAAGTTCTAATTGTTCATCTGTTAACTGTTTATTAAAAAGAACTAGCTTACCACTTCGTACAGTTGCTTTTACTCTTCGAGTTAAGCAGTCTTATGCTTTCCTTTGCGCTGTCAGCTCTTTGATCGTATTGGGCAGGTAAGACTTCATAAGCAAAGTACTTTCCATCATTTAGCTCAATATCTTCAAACACTTCATCGACAACAATCTCAGAAAAACACAGAAGTTTTAGCTAGTTCATAAGTTTCTTCATCAATATTAAAGACATCATAAATTACATACAACTCTACAGAGTCAAGACCTAGATTAAACTCTAAGTTCAGGTTATCTCTTAGCTGTAATTCTTCTTTATTATATCCATTACGTTTCTTTACAAAAAAATTCTTTTTATTAGTCATGTTCTCCTCCTAAAATTACATCACCGTAAAAAAATTAATATGTCCTATTTTTTTCTATCTTGTCGTGGTTCTTTTTTCATATAAGTGTAGGTAACCACCATTATTTTTTTATACACATCTATATAATAATCTAAGTCTTGACCTAGGATATTATATAATGTCGTTTCTTTATTCTCTATCTTACCGACTTTCAAACCGCATATTGCCTCAATATGAGCTCTAAATTGACTCTTAGTTGCACTCTGCATCGTTATATGTCCTGAATTGTGAACTCGTGGTGCTATTTCATTAAAAAAATAACCTTACCTTCACTTATAAAGAACTCAACAGTAAGCACTCCATAATAATCAAAACCACTAAGAATTCTTTTCGTGTACTCAATAGCTAGATTCTCTTGTTCTTTAGTTGCTGTAGTAGGAACTTTCGAGCGATACAAAATATTATTTCTATGTTCATTTTCTACAACTGCAACGATATTTATCTCGTCCTTATCTTTAACAGCCACAACCGAAATTTCTTTATCAAGTTTAACGAACTCTTCTAGTAACGTATAAGACTCAACTTCTTCACTAGAGCTTATTTTTTTCTGACCTTTTTCCATCATAACCAAAAACGTACAGTTTTTCATTAAATATAGTTTTGTTATTTCTACATTTTGTATCTTCTTCAACATATATGTAATCCACCGTTGGAATGTCAAGTTTTCTAGCAAATTCTTTTTCATAATATCTATGTTGAGTAGTTCTTAACACTTCTGCACTTTGGACAATGTTATACTTTTTCTCTAGTTTTTCTAAAGAAGCGGCATCAATATTCTCAAATTCAAAAGTGATGACATCACTAACCGAACATAACTTTTCAACACTTGCGAAATCATTGAACTCAGCTTGAATAAAAATATCACTAAAAAAATTTTGGCACAACAACTGTCGCTAGGATCTAGAACAGCAATTTTATAACCCATCTCCTTAGCACTCATAGCAAGCATTCTTCCTAGTTGACCACCACCAATTATTCCAATAGTTTTTCCTGGTAATATCGTCTTAATCATAGTTTCATCTCTTCCAATACTATTCTTTCTTGTTCTTTCTTGAATTGTTCGTATTTATCAGCATACTTTTCATTAGTGATTCCTAGTATTGATAAGGCACTAATAGCCGCATTTTTAGCTCCAGCTACCCCTATTGCCATAGTTAAGACTGGGACACCTGCAGGCATCTGAACTATCGAATACAATGAGTCAACTCCACTAAGAATACTAGATTTAATCGGAACACCAATAACTGGTAATGTTGTCATAGAAGCAACCATACCCGGAAGATGTGCTGCACCTCCCGCCGCCGCTATTATCAGAGAATAACCATTAGCCTTTGCATTCTTCGAAAATTCAACTAATAAATCTGGTGTCCTATGTGCACTTACTACTTTTTTATCAAAAGGAATTCCAAACTCTTCTAACAACTTACAAGTTTCTTCCATCGTTGTATAATCCGACTTCGAACCCATAATTACCGCAACTTTCATACTTTAAGCTCCTTTTTTTATTTAAATGTACGTTTTTAAACAATTTATTTACACGAAATATTTTTTTATCGTACGTCTATATTTCAAATTATACTACTTGTTTAAATATTTATCAAGTATAAACACGATAAAAAAATCGGATATTTTTTTATTTTTTTCAATAAACAATATTAAAGATTTTATGAACTTTTACTCCTATATACTTATTAATATTGATTATTTACATAATAAAATACAGACATTTAATTATATTATTCTCAACACGCACTAAAAATTATTACACAAAAAAACACCCAGAACAAATGTTCTGAGTGTTCATTTATTAGAATTTAATTTTTTTCTTCGATATATTGTTTTAATTCAGCGATTGGAATACGAGTTTGTTCCATAGTATCTCTATCACGAACAGTTACCATTCCATCGTTTTCTGATTCAAAGTCGTAAGTGATACAGAATGGAGTACCAACTTCGTCTTGTCTTCTATATCTTTTACCGATTGATCCAGTTTCATCGAAATCAACCATGAAGTCTACAGCTAATTGTTGATATACTTCAACAGCTTTATCACTTAATTTTTTTAGAAAGTGGTAAGATAGCTGCTTTGTATGGAGCTAATGCTGGGTGGAATTTAAGAACTGTACGAGTATCATTTTCCCCTACTTCTTCTTCGTTGTAAGCATCACATAAGAATGCTAAAAGAACACGGTCAACCCCTACAGATGGTTCGATACAGTATGGGATGAATTTTTTTCATTTGTGCTTAGGTCTTGATAAGTTAAATCTTGACCTGAGTGTTCCATATGTTGTTTTTAAGTCGTAGTCAGTTCTTGAAGCAATACCCCAAAGCTCTCCCCAACCGAATGGGAATTTGAACTCGATGTCAGTAGTTGCATTAGAATAGTGTGATAATTCTTCTTGATCGTGATCACGTAGACGGATATTTTTCTTTAGTCATACCTAAGTCTAATAAGAATTTTTTTCACAGTTATTTTTTTCCATGTAGTGTGCCAATCTAATTCTGTTCCTGGTTCACAGAAGAATTCTAATTCCATTTGTTCAAATTCACGAGTACGGAAGATGAAGTTACCTGGTGTAATTTCGTTACGGAATGATTTACCGATTTGTCCAATACCGAATGGTAATTTTTTTACGCATACTACGTTGAACGTTTTTTTGAAGTTAACGAAGATACCTTGCGCAGTTTCTGGACGTAGGTAAATTTGGCTTGTAGAATTTTTCCACTACACCTTGGTTAGTTTTTGAACATAAGGTTAAATTGACGAATGTTAGTATAGTCATGGCTACCACATTCTGGACATTTAATGTTTTTCACGATCGATAATAGCTTCTAATTCTTCAAATGGAAGACCATCAACTACTACATCTTCATTTTTCATTGAAGTAATATTCCTCTATTAGTTTATCAGCACGAAGACGTGATTTACAAACTTTACAGTCCATCATAGGATCACTGAAGTTACCTACGTGTCCTGATGCTTCCCAAGTACGTGGGTTCATGAAAATAGCTGCATCTAACCCTACGTTATATGGTGATTCTTGAATGAATTTTTTTCCACCATGCTTTTTTTACGTTATTTTTTTAATTCAATTCCTAATGGACCGTAATCCCAAGTATTAGCTAATCCACCATAGATTTCAGATCGCTGAAATACGAATCCTCTATTTTTTTGCAAGAGATAAAATTTTTTCTCCATAGTTTGTTTCCTCCTAGTTATTAAAATATAAAAAGCCCTAGATATGCCGAAGCACATCTAGGGACGAAATAATTTCCGCGGTTCCACCCTGATTAGTAAAAAAACTCAACTTTAACAATATTAAATTGTATTTAATGCCAATATTGTTGCTGAACTTTCACCACCATCAGCTCGCTTATTACTATTTTTATTCTAACATTAATATGAAAAAAACTTTCAAGAGAAATTACAAAAAAATTATTCAGAAAACATGTAGTGTTACAATTGATATTAAAAAAAATATTTAAGATAGAAGTTTATACCTCATAGGATTCCTTTAATTTTTGTGATAGCATTTACTATTACTGATAACGCTTTTTTTAAACACTAATTGTTGTATGTCTAAATTATAGATGTTATAATAAATAGTAATTAAATAATTTAAGGAGGCTTTATGAGAATTTCATTTACTCGTGGTAATGTAAGCCACTTACTACTTAGTGGATTTATATATATACTAGCAGTATTTATACTTCCACTACAACTCCCTAGAAATATTAGCGTTGATAATCGAGTTAGTATCGTGTTATTTTTTTATCTATTACAGCTACAGTTATTCTTAGCGTGCTAGCTATAAAAAAATAAAAAAATGATATTGATAGACAAAAGAGTACGTATAACCTAATTACGATAATCGCTATTGGTATTATTGGATTTGTTTCAATGATGTTATTACAAGGTTTCATCAATGGTTTGTTAGTATACCTATCAAACTTTTTTTAATTTTGAGACTAAAAGTAGAAACACAAGTAATGTCGTTGAAATTATAAAAAAATAAAACCGTACTTTGTACTTTTATGTTGCTGTACTTGGTCCGATTATGGAAGAATTATTCTTTAGAAAAGCTGTTTTTTGGATACTTCTACGACGCTATGATTGGAAGTAAAGATTGGATTAGATTTACTATACCAGCACTAATTACAGGTATAATTTTTTTGCACTACCTCATGACGGTATTTCTCCAATTATGGTTATTTATATAGGGTATGTCATTCGTGTTTAGTTATCTATATATTCACACAAGAAGTATACTAACTCCAATTATCTCTCATATTCTTATGAACAGTTTAGTTGTGTTAGTTCAAGTATATTTTTGCATAGGGAGGTAAATATGTCATCAAAAACATGGTTATCCACTAACTACTTCTTACAATTTCTAGTAACTGGGACGTTCTTACCATTCTGGATGGTTTTATCTAACATCGGTAAAAAAACTTAAGTGTCTTAGAAGCTAGTTCAATCTTCTCAATGCTTTATATCGCAAGGGTTATTAGTGGAATATTTTTTTAAGTCCATATTTAATAAAAAAAATATAATATTGATATTACTTTAAAACTTTCTGTAGGAATAGGATTAATTCTTGCGGTGAGTTACGGATTTACTAATGAAAAGATAGTACTTGGATTAATTACATTTTTTTATTCGGTATGATTTACTTCATGGTAAGTCCCCTAGTCGAAGGACTAGCGTCATTATTTTTTTACGTGAAGAAAAATATAGACTACGGAAAAGCTAGAACATACGGTTCATTAGGGTTTTACGGTAATCGGTATAATTATCGGTGGAATCTTAAGTTATGTTGGTAACGAAGCTTTTATATTACATACTAATATTTTTTTAGTTGCATTATATTTAGTATTCATGTTCTTACCACAACCAAAAACTTGTCAAAAAAATCTAAGTTTTGAAGAACCGGATACGAAAAAAAGAAAAAGAAAGCTTATACAGTTGGGTTTTTAAAAGATAGAAATGCAATTTTACTTATTATCACTGTGTTTCTATACCAACTTTCACATACTGCATATAATAATTACAATGCATTATATTTAGAAAGTATGAACATATCAGCTAAATGGCTTTCTGGAGTTATTCTTAACGTATCAGTTATCGCAGAAATAATATTCTTTATCTTCTCTAAAAGATTAGTAAAAAGAATTAAACCAAAAAAATCTAATGATATTCGCTGGTGTTTGTGCAATTATTCGTTGGGGAGCATTAGCTATGTTCCATAACATTTATGTTTTCACAATTATGCAGACATTTCACGCGATAACATTCGCGGTTGCTCATATCGCCTTTATTCTTATTCTGAATAAAGATTACAACAATAAAGAAATTATCGATATGCAAAAATCTATATACAGCCATCTGTTTCCAACTAAGTATGGCAGTTGGACTGTATATCATGGGTGCTCTATGGGATATTAGTACTTCATACGTATTTTTACGCATCAGCAATTATCGCAGTTATCGGTACAGTAGTAGCAACAAGAATAAAAAAACAACTAGATAACAGAAATAAGACCTCAAGATTTCAGATTAATATCTGAGAATTGAGGTCTTTATGTATATTAATAAATGCATAAAATGAAATATAAAATAAAAAGGAGTTTGAATTTACAAACATCCTTTTCTATATACTTGTATCAGTATTATTTAACTGCGTGAGTTTTTTTGGTAAAGTTTTTTTGTCCAGCTGGTTTTTTTAGCTGGTGCTGTTTTTACCTTTTTTTCACGTAAAACACCATCTTTATCTACAACAGCGTTGTTAGCTTTTTTCCAGTTTTAGCTTTTTGAAGTATCTACTTGAGCTGCGTTGAATGGCTCTGGAGTTACTTGATCGAAAAGTTAAGTCGTGTGAATTATCTTTTGAAGTTCCTGTAACAGCGTCAACTTTTTGCTGTAACACCGTTTGGTGCTGATACTTCTTGAGCTAATGCTGCTGGTGCTGCTGCGAATAGAGATGCAGCGAATACTGATAATAATACTTTTTTTCTTCATAGTATTAAGTCTCCTTTTAAATAATAATTTTTTTGATTTTTATACGACAGACTATCGTATATAGTTATTATATTGATTTTTTTATATCAAAAAGTCAAGTTTTTTTCTTAAGTTTTTTTATTATTTTTTTCGTTAAAATGTAATAGAAAAAAATGCTATTAATTAGCCGTTTTATATTTTTTTCTATAGTACTTATTTTTAAAAACTAAACCTTTAGTTATAACTTACGTAAATAACTTTAAATCACAGATAACTTAGCTAAACACTACATTAAATCATGCATGATTATTCATACTTATGATATCAATTCACTTCATAGATACACATCTACCATCTTATGAGTTTGCTCAACTGAATCAATGTGTGTTCTTTTGTAACTATGACTTGATTCTATACCAGCATCCAGTAATGCGTGTTTTACTTCAGCACCTGCGCGCATCACTACCATAATGTGGATAAATATCTATTCAGTTCATCAATACTAATATTTAGATTTTCAGCAGCTACTACCGGAGAAATATAACTATCTTTAATTAAAGAAATCAACGTATTTCGTTGCTTTTTCTTTTCAAGTTCAATACCTTCTATTTTTTTCCTTTTTTTCTTGTGCATAAGCTAATAATTCTCAGTAGTGATCTTGTTACTTCATCATACATAGGTTTCTACTCTCCTATAAGTACAACTCGAACTCCTGCTCACTTAGATTTAATTTTTGTGCGCCCAACTCTTTTGAGATTATACCTTCTTTTACTAAGTTCACTATTGCTGTTATTTTTCCTTGTTCAATTCCTTGTTCAATTCCTTCTTCAATCCCCTGAGCAAGTCCTTTAGCTCGTGCTTCCTCCTGAGCGTAAATTAAAGAAGCCCAGTAGTGATCTTGTTGTCTTGTTAATTCATCAAACATACGTTTCTATTCTCCTATAAGTATGCCTCGAAGTCCTGCTCACTTAGATTTAATTTTTTTGTGCGCCCAACTCTTTTGAGATTATACCTTCTTTTACTAAATTCACTATTGCTGTTATTTTTTCCTTGTTCAATTCCTTGTTTAATTCCTTGTTCAATTCCTTCTTCAATCCCCTGAGCAAGTCCTTTAGCTCGTACTTCCTCCTGAGCATAAATTAAAGAAGCCCAGTAGTGATCTTGTTGTCTTGTTACTTCATCAAACATACGTTTCTACTCTCCTATAAGTATGCCTCGAAGTCCTGCTCACTTAGATTTAATTTTTTTGTGCGCCCAACTCTTTTGAGATTATACCTTCTTTTTACTAAATTCACTATTGCTGTTATTTTTTTCCTTGTTCAATTCCTTGTTCAATTCCTCGTTCAATTCCTTGTTTAATTCCTTGTTCAATTCCTTGTTCAATTCCTTGTTCAATTCCTTGTTCAATTCCTTCTTCAATCCCCTGAGCAAGTCCTTTAGCTCGTGCTTCCTCCTGAGCATAAATTAAAGAAGCCCAGTAGTGATCTTGTTGTCTTGTTACTTCATCGTACATAAGTTTTTCCTCCTTACTCCAGTTTCTAAGATTCAATAAATTATCCGCTTGAATAAGTACATCATCAGGTTTATTTGTGTACTGCTTGTTTCCGAAAAATTCCAACCATCTAATTTTCTTGTAATCGTTATTTAAGTTTTTCTCTATATTTTTTTCAATTCTAAAAAAATACTATTTTTTTAATAATGGAATATCTTTAGTGTTATTTTTCCACATACATTTTTTTAGCTCTGTATTTCTAGTTTCTTCTTTGATTAAAAAAAGTACTTATAGCCTCATCGCCATCAAAAATAATTTTTGATCGACAATAGCTGCCACATAAACAGGTGGTAACTTCTTATAAATAGCTAATTTTTTTCTTCTTCGTTTTTGTTTTTAACCTTTCTAGATTATCATTAACTTGTTTGCATAAATAAGCCCAAACACGATTGATGAAAAATACTTGTTTAGCTAACTGAACTTCGATAATTACTTGTGCGTGATTGTCTAATTCAACAAGAATATCGACTGCAATGTTGAAATCCGAGTCTACATTACTGTTTGCGGCAAATATTTGATTCCCTTCAATAAGCTTCGCACTTTTTCGCAGGTAAATCAAAAATGTCTTTCACAAATTGTAACGCTACAGTTTCATTACGAAATACCTTCTTAACAACCAAATCATAAATAGGTTTTTATATTTTTTTATGTCGTTCTCCCATTTTCTTCGCCTCCCTTGCGATCTTATCTAAAGTATATCATAGATATCCGTTTGAAGCGAATATTTATAGTAAAAAGAAACGTTTTTCTCTTTTTGAAAATTAACCGAAATCTTTTTTTATATAAAATCACAAGCATATTGAATAAATGTACTTTACTCAATATCCTTGTGATTAAAATTGTTTATAATATATATATGTTAATTTAGTAATATTATATCAATTCACTTCGTAGATACACATCCACCATTCTGTGAGTTTGTTCTACTGAATCAATATGTGTTCTTTCATAAGAGTGACTTGATTCTATACCAGCACCTAGTAATGCATGTCTTACTTCTGCACCTGCGCGCATCGCAGCTGACGCATCACTACCGTAATATGGATAAATATCTAATTTATATTGAATACCATTTTCTTTAGCTAACTGAACTAAGTGATTGCGAAATTCATAATTATACGGACCACTCGCATCTTTCACACAGATTGATACTGTATATTCATCAGTCTGTTGGTCATCTCCCATAGCTCCCATATCAACAGCTAGGTATTCTACTGCTTCTTTCGGAAGATTTGAGTTAGCTCCATGCCCTACTTCTTCAAATACACTAAACATAAAGTGTGTTGTCTGAGGTAACTCAATATTTTCTTCCTTATATTTTTCTTAGTAAGTCTAATAAAATTGCAGCACTGACTTTGTCATCTAAGAAGCGACTTTTTTATAAATCCTGTTTCTGTAATTATTGTACGAGGATCGAAACTAATGAAGTCTCCGACATCAATACCTAAATTACGTGTTTCTTTCTCACATCTTACCTTAGCATCTAGTCTTACTTCCATATTATCTTCTGTACGTTCTGCTGTTCCTGCATCTTTATATACATGTGTACTAGTTTGATGAATTAAGATAGTTCCACTAACAGTTTTTCCTGTACTTGCTACATGAACAAGACAGTTCTCACCTTCTATCATATTCCATGGATAACCACCGATTTTTAGCCATTTTTCAAGCGGCCATCTGATTTTACCGCACGTACCATTGCTCCTAATGTATCTACGTGAGCTGTTACGACACGGTGTTTATGATCGTCCTTACCTTTAACTATTACATTTACCCCACCTTTATTAGTTCGAATAGGACTATATCCTAATCTTTCTAGTTCTTCCACTAGATAGTCAGCGACTTCTCTTGTGAAACCTGTTGGTGAAGGAATACTAGTAAGTTTTTTTAAATAATCTATTGTTTGTTGCATAGGAATGCTCCTTTACCTATAAATATATAAAAACAAAAGACCCATGCAAAGCATGAGCCTTTTTTTATAAAATTGCGTAGTTATTATGCTTTGTTTCTTGAACCGAAGATATCGATTTTTTCGTGAACCATAGCTTTAATAGCTTCAAATCCAGGGTTTAATAATTTACGAGGGTCGAAACCTTTAGGTTTTTGATCTCCACCTTCTTCAATGTATTTACGTGTAGCATCAGCAAACGCTAATTGACATTCAGTGTTAACGTTAACTTTAGATACTCCTAGAGATAGCTTTTTTTGGATTTGGTCAGTTGGGATACCTGAACCACCGTGTAATACTAATGGAATTCCACCTGTGATGTTAGAGAATTTTTTCTAATGTTTCAAAGCTTAATCCAGCCCAGTTTTCTGGGTATTTACCGTGGATGTTACCAATACCTGCAGCTAAGAAGTCAATTCCTAAGTCAGCCATTGTTTTACATTCGTTTTGGATCAGCTAATTCACCAGAACCGATAACTCCATCTTCTTCTCCACCGATTGAACCAACTTCACACTCGATTGATAATCCTTTAGAGTGTGCTAAAAGCGATCATTTCTTTAGATTTAGCAATGTTTTTCTTCGAATGGATAGTGAGATCCATCGAACATTACTGAACTAAATCCAGCTTCAATAGCTTTTTGAGTTCCTTCGTATGAACCGTGGTCTAAGTGTAATGCAACAGGAACTGTGATTTTCATTTCTTCAACCATAGCTTCAACCATAGCTGCAACAGTTCTGAAACCAGTCATGTATTTAACTGCTCCTTCACTTACACCTAAGATAACTGGACTTTTTGCTTCTTCACAAGCTTCTAAAATAGCTTTTTGTCCACTCTAAGTTATTGATATTGAAATGCCCTACTGCATATCCTTCTTTTTCTTGCTTTTTACAAGCATGTCTTTTGCTGGTACTAATACCATGTTATTTGTCCTCCTTAAATAACTACTAATATATATATTATAATACTACACTTTTTTTAGAAAAAAATAAACTATTTTTATTTAATAATTTTTCAATTATGTATGTTATTAACAAAATTCTTATATATTAATTCCTCTATTCTTTGTCATTACAAGCTTTTAGTGATAACGTATACAAGATTAATTTAATAGTTTTCTTAATTTTTTTCATTCTATAATTATGTTACTGTTTTTTTCTAAAAATTTTTTTATTTTTTTAATTTTTAGAAAAAAATAATTTTTTTATATTGTGAATCTATACTAATACAGAATTAACTTTTTAAAAAAATCACCTCAAAGTTGGCAACAATTTCCAACATTTGAAGTGATATGTTATAAAATATTCTATTTATCTAATTTAGCCATTGTTTCTACCATATACTCTGGAATTTCTGTTTCAAAGTACAGGTGTTCACCAGTTATCGGGTGATTAAATTCGATACTTTTTGAATGAAGTGACTGCCCATTTGTATTTAATGTTTTTCTTGGTCCATATACTGGATCCCCTACTAATGGGTGGTTAATATATTTCATGTGTACCCTGATTTGGTGAGTACGTCCAGTTTCTAATTCACATTCGATAAGAGTATATTTCTCAAATCTATCTATAACCTTAAAGTGTGTAATAGATGGTTTCCCTTCATCGATAATAGCCATTTCTTTACGTTCTTTCGGATTACGAGCGATTGGTGCATCTATAGTCCCGTAGTCGTGCTTAATACTTCCATGTACTAGGGCATAATATTTTCTCTTAACGTCTTTGTTCGCGATCATTTCTGATAATTTAACGTGGGCTTTATCATTTTTCGCAACGATCAATAATCCTGACGTATCTTTATCTATTCTGTGAACAATACCAGGTCTGATAGTACCATTAATACTTGAAAGTTCACTATGGAATAATAAGGCATTAACTAATGTTCCATCTTTATGTCCTACAGATGGGTGAACAACCATACCTTTAGCTTTATTTACAATGATTAAATCATTATCTTCATAGACAATATCCACTGGGATATTTTTGTTTTTACAACGTCTAACTCTTCAGGTTCTTTGTAATCGATAGTAATAACATTTCCTTCTTTTTAACTTATAGTTAGTTTTAATATTATTCCCATCTACTTTAATATAACCTTCAGAAATTAAGTTCTGGATATTTGTTCTAGAAACATCTGTTAATTCTTGTTGTAAAAATTTATCAATTCTCTCACTTTTTCGGTGAAGTATATATAATTTTTTTGTGTATCCATTACTTCCTCCTTTTTTTCATACTATACTATCTTAACATATACACTGAAAAAAACAAAATAAAAATATAGTAGAAATATTTAAAAAAATATAGTATTTATTACACTATTCAAAAATTTACAGATTAAAAAGTTTCATATATAAATTAAATCAATAATAAATACCGATTCGAAATTTGATACAATTTATATTTATCGAGGACAAAGAATGAAAGCGACAATTTAGAATCTGTCTATTCATACTATGATTCTGTATCACTCTCAGTTATTGTATACAATTTTTTTGATGCGATTAGTTTCGCGTACTATTTTTTTAGCTGCTAAGCCTGCAAGTATTTATCAAGTTCTTTTTCTGTCATACCTAGATCTTGACAGGCATCTTTTTTTGAGATTACCCCTAATTTTTACATACTTAATGAATCTCGCTATCGAATTCTCTCTTTCTTCACTTCGTCCTTGTTCTATTCCCTCTACATACTTATATTGCAATGCATCTACATAAGCATCGTATTTTTCTTGTCTTTTTCATCATACATCTTCTTTAGTTCACCTCATTTTCAACGAACATTTTTTTAAAAACTTCAAATCTTAATTAAAGCTTGTAAATATTTTTTTCCAACTCTTTTTCTGTTAATCCTAAATCTTGGCAGGCATCTTTTTTTGAGATTACTCCTAGTTTTTACATACTTAATAAATCTAGCTATTGAATTATTTCTCTCTTCGCTACGACCTTGTTCTATCCCTTGTTCTATCCCTTGTTCTATTCCCTCTACGTACTTATATTGCAATGCATCTACATATGCATCGTATTTCCTTGTTTTTTTCATCATACATAGCTTTTTCCTCCTCACTCCAATTTTTTTATACTCCATCAAACTATCGGCACTTTCTATTATTTCATCTTGACTTTGGGTAAACGGCTGATTTGAAAATAATTCTAACCATCTTTTTTTATTATAGTTTTTCTCTTATATCAGGATTGTATTTGCTCAGTTCTAGAAATGCCATAGTTATTAAATTTCTTTTTTTCTTTTATTCCTTTTACATCAACTTTTTAGCTGTTTATTTGTATCATCATCTCTTAGACTGAAACTCCTTATAGCTCTATCGTCATCAAAATAATTTTTTTCTAGAATTGAGACTGAATAAACTGGTATTAACTCTGAATATATAGGACTAGTTCGACCTAGTTGTAATCTTATTGTATCCATATTTTTTTGACACTTGATTACATATATACACCCATAGTCTTTTTTTAAAAATTCTAATTGCTTAGCTACTTGTATTTCTATAATAACTTGAGTACCATCATCTAACTCAGCTAAGACATCTAATGATGTATTATACAGTAATATCTCATCTTCAAAAACTTGAATGAATTTGAGTTCCATCTAAAAATTTTTTTGTACAATTAACCGAAAGACCTAGTATATCGCTAATAAAAGCTGATGTTATCTCTGTATTAGAGAATATTTTTCTTAGCCACTAAATCCTCTGTTGGTTTTACATGTTCATGTCTAACTTTTTTTCATAATTTCACACCTCCCGAATGTGATTAATTACAATCTCCTATATCAATATTATATCATAGTAACATTCGCTATACCATTGATATATAGTATTTTTACGGTTAGTTTCTTTAGATTTTTCAATTATAAATATGAACAACTATAATTTTTTTAATACTAATTTCTTTTTTTCTTTCACTATTCCCCTATCTATATTATAATGTTATAGAAAAGAATTAATTAACCTTTTGCGTGAGTTATTTTTATTTATACTATTAACTCACAGAACAACCTATATAAGGAGTGAATTTTTTTGGAAATTAATAGATTACATGTTGATTTTTGATCTTTCAGAGTAAGTACGATCCTAAAGGTGATCAGATTAATGCGATCGCCGAACTTACCGAAGGTTTAAATAGTGGAGAAAAAAATATCAAACATTACTTGGTGCTACTGGTACTGGTAAGACATTTACTATAGCTAATATAGTAAAAAATGTAGGAAAACCTACACTAGTGCTAGCTCATAACAAGACATTAGCTGGACAATTATACAACGAGCTTAAAGAATTTTTCCCGAATAACCGAGTTGAGTACTTCGTTTCATACTATGATTACTTCCAACCAGAGGCATACGTTCCATCTACAGATACATATATAGAAAAAGATTCATCTGTGAATGACGAGATTGATAAACTACGACACAGTGCAACATCTTCATTATTCGATCGTGATGATGTTATTATCGTATCGAGTGTCAGCTGTATATATGGTCTTGGTTCGCCAGAAGAATATTCATCACTAGTACTATCATTACGTGTTGGTGATGAAATTAATCGTAATAAGATAATGGAAAAACTAATCAGCATTCAATATATGAGAAATGATATTGAGTTTACTCGTGGTAATTTTAGAGTTCGTGGTGATGTTATTGAAATCTTCCCAGCTTCTCGTAGTGAAAACTCTGTTCGTATAGAGATGTTCGGTGATGAAATCGATCGTATTCGTGAGATTAATCCTTTAACCGGTGAAGTACTAAGTGAACTTGAACATATCGCAATATATCCTGCCAGTCACTTCGTTGCTGGTGATGAAAAAACTAAAGAAGCGATTAAGAGAATACGAGCTGAACTTGAAGAAAGATTGAAAGTTTTAAATATGGAAAATAAACTTCTAGAAGCACAACGTCTTGAACAACGTACTAACTATGACCTTGAAATGATGGAAGAAATGGGATTCTGTTCAGGAATAGAGAACTACTCTCTTCATCTTACACTTCGCGAACCTGGTAGTACTCCATACACACTACTAGATTATTTCCCAGATGATTGGTTACTAGTAGTCGATGAATCACACGTTACCCTTCCTCAGGTTCGTGGTATGTTTAACGGAGACAGAGCTCGTAAACAGGTGCTTGTTGACTATGGATTCAGATTACCAACAGCGTTAGACAACCGTCCTTTAAACTTCGAAGAATTCGAGAAAAAAACTTAATCAAGCTATTTTCGTTTCAGCAACACCTGGGGACTTCGAATTAGAGAAAAGTACAAAAAAATAACTGAACAAATCATTCGTCCTACAGGACTACTAGATCCAATTATCGATATTCGACCTGTTAGTGACCAAGTATTCGATATTACTAAAGAAGCTGAGAAGATTATAGCTAAAGGAGAACGTGTACTTATCACTACTCTAACGAAGAAAATGGCAGAATCTCTGACAGCTTACCTAAAAGAAAATGGATTAAAAGTAGAATACCTACACTCTGATATTAAAACATTAGAACGTACAGAGATAATTAGGAATCTTCGACTTGGTAAATTCGATATTCTTATTGGAATTAACTTACTACGTGAAGGTCTAGATATCCCTGAGGTGTCGCTTGTTGCAATTCTGGATGCAGATAAAGAAGGATTTTTTTACGTGGAGATAAAGCTCTTCTTCAAACAATTGGACGTGCTGCACGTAATGCGAATGGTCGTGTAATCATGTATGCAGATAATATTACTCTAAGTATGAGAAAAAGCGATTGATGAGACAAACCGTCGTCGTGAAATTCAAATGGCATATAACGAAGAACATGGTATTACCCCACAGACTATTATTAAAGATATTCGTGATTCTATCAGCGCTAAGAAAGAAGTCACTAACGATGAAGAAATTCTTGAACTTGAAGAAACTACAAATATCAACGATGATAATATTGAAGAGCACTTAGCAGAATTAGAACAACAAATGTTCACTGCTGCAGAAAAAAATTCGAATTCGAACAAGCCGCAAAACTTCGTGATACTATCGCAGAACTAAAAGAGAAATATAAATTATAGAATATAAACTTATAGAAGCAACTACATTATTTTTTTACTCATAATAATTCGTTGCTTCTATATTTTTCAGTTTTTTTACTTTTTTTATAAAATTTATTCTATTAAACCTTACAAATTTATTCTACTTTTTAAATTTTTTTATGATATAATAAGATATGTTAGTTTTTGCATCGTAATTAACAAATTTCGATCATAACTGAATTAAAAATATGTGTATATTGAAATTTATGCATTATAATAAAAAAACAATTTTTTTATTTCTTAGGAGATTTAAACATGACAAAAACAAAAATATCGGAATTGTATATGGTGGTAAAAGTGCTGAACACTCAGTGTCACTTTTTAACAGCGAAATCAATTATTAACGCAATAGACAAAGAAAAAAATACAACGTATTCCCTATCTTTATCTCATTAGAAGGTAACTGGGCACGTGGTGAACAAATTACATCAGAAGTAGCTGATCAACACGATTTAGTTTTTCTCTAACTTTGACAACGATATCAGTGGATTATTATTCGAAGATGGACGTAAATTTGATATCGTCTTCCCTGTTCTACACGGACCCTAATGGTGAAGATGGAACAATCCAAGGATTACTAGAAATCATGGATATCGCTTATGTTGGTAACAACGTACTTTCAAGTGCAGCTGGTATGGATAAAGTAGTTATGAAACAACTATTCGCTGCTTATGACCTTCCACAACTTCCATATGTTCACTTTATCGAATATACTTGGAAAAAAACAAAAAAAGAAGCTCTTATCGCTGAGATTAATGAAAATCTTAAATATCCTCTATTCGTAAAACCTGCTAACTTAGGTTCTTCAGTTGGTATTAGTCGCTGTAACGATGAAGCTGAGTTAGTAAAAGGTATCGAAGAAGCTCTTAAATTCGATAAAAAAATCGTTGTTGAGCAAGGTGCTGTAGGTGCCAAAAGAAATCGAAGTTGCCGTACTTGGTTACAACGAAGTTAAGACAACAGATCCAGGTGAAATCGTAAATATTTCTTCAACAGAATTCTACGATTATGAAACTAAATACACAGATGGACAATCTCGTATGGATATTCCAGCTCCAATCGATACTACTCTATATCCTAAATTCAGAGAAATGGCAGCTACTGCATTCCGTGCAATCAGCGGATCAGGATTAGTACGTGCTGACTTCTTCTACACTAAAGAAGGAGAAATCTTTATTAACGAAGTAAACACAATGCCTGGATTCACTCCATTCTCAATGTTCCCTTCTCTATGGGCAAATATGAACATGAGTTATTCTGAAATTATCGAAGAACTATTCGCACTAGCTGTAGAGCGTTACGAAGATCGTAAAAACTTATTAACTGAAGAATAGGATTAATTATGAAGTATTTAGTTAAAGATTTAGAAAAAATATTAAATGCCAAGAAAGCTAATATTACTAGTAATTTAGAAATTACTGGTATCGCTATTGATAGTAGAAAAAGTTAAACAAGGCGACTTATTCATTCCCTTCTTAGGGTGAAAATGTCGATGGCCACAACTATATAGAAAGTGCCTTTGAAAAAGGTGCTGCAGCAAGTTTATCGTTAAAAGACGACTTTGTTTCTGATAATAATATTATCTACGTTAATGATAGTTACGAAGCAATTCAAACTCTAGCGAAACACTATTTAGAAAGTTTAAATGCCAAAACTATTGCAATCACAGGTAGTAACGGTAAAACTACTACTAAAGATATTATTACAAGTGTATTATCAACAAAATATAAAGTTCACAAAACACAAGGAAACTTTAATAATGAACTTGGTGTACCAATTACTATTCTTGCTGCGCCTGAAGATAGTGAAATACTAGTTCTTGAAATGGGTGCTGATGGTTTTTGGACAACTTGACTTCTTATCTAAATTAGTTGAACCTGATTATACAGTAATTACTAATATCGGTGAAAGTCACATTGAATTCTTCAAATCACGTGAAGGAATTGCTAAGGCTAAATTCGAAATTACTAATGGTATGAAGAAAGACGGATACTTCGTCTATAATGGAGATGAAGTTCTTCTAAAAAAACATTAGTAGATTCTTCAAAAAAATCAATACAACATCATGTGGTGAGAACAGCTATAACGATATTATATTAGAAAACTACACAATTACACGTGATAAAATTGATTTCAAGCTTAATATAAGCGACGAACAATACTTCACAAAATTAAAAGGAAAACATAATCTATACAACATTATGTTCGCAACAGCAATCGCAAGTAAGATCGGATTAACTAACGAAGAAATCCGCAAAGCTATTGAAAATACTGTGGAAATAACAGGAATGCGTCTACAAAGTATCCCTTACAGAGAGGATTCACTAATAATCAACGATGCATATAACGCTAGCCCTACTTCTATGAAAGCTGGTGTTGATGTAGTAAGTAGTTATGACGACTTCGATTATAAAACACTTGTATTAGGAAGTATGTTCGAACTAGGGCCTAACGAAATTAACTATCACGGTGAAGTTGGAGAATATATTTCTGAAAACACAAACGATATTGACTTAGTAATCAGCGTTGGTGAACTAGCTGAAAATATTACAAAACAAATTAAAAAAACGATAAAATAAAAACACTACACTTCCCTACTACAGCAGAAGTTAGTGAATATCTAAAAAAATAACAAACACAAAAAAACGAAGTTATCTTATTCAAAAGCAAGCCGTTCTATGAAACTAGAGACTATTATTGAAGAGATAACGAAGTAAGAGAATAAGGATTTAACTATTAAATATAGTTAGATCCTTTTTTATTATGTTTGGCTATAAATTTATTATTTTTTTATCATTAAAATTATTATAACTTTATCCCATACTTCAAAAAGTGTTAAAATTAATATTGAGGGGGAATCATTATGAATAAAAAAAGGTATTTATTATTTTCTTTACTTTTTTTCACGGCAATATTTTTTTAATTATCACTTTGATAATTAATCAGACTGGTGAAAAATTATAAAGAAGCAACTATTAACGGGGTTTTTTTATCAAGGGAGATAAGACAAAGTATAAGGTTAAATTTATAAAAAAAGTTAATGGTGATACTATTATAGTTAACTTCAACAACAAAGAATTAAAAAGTGAGATATTTATTAATTGATACACCAGAAACTGTAAAACCTGGTGTTGAGGTTCAAAAAGTATGGACCAGAAGCTAGTAAATTAAATGGTAAACTATTATCTAATGCTAAAGATGTTGAAATTGAATTTGATATTTATGAAAAGGAAGATAAATATCATAGAGCATTGTGTTACGTTTATGCAGATGGAAAAAAATGTTCAAGAAGAATTATTACTGGCTGGTTTAGCTGAAATAAAAATACGTGAAACCGCCAGATACAAGATATTTAAGTAAATTTAAAAAAAGCTCAAAATAAAGCAAAAAAAGTAATAAACGAAATCTATGGTCAAATACCTAATTTGTAAAAAAATTTATTACTATATACATTATATTTTAAGACATAAAAAAATCGACTATAACCAAAAAGTTATAGTCGATTCTTATTTATATATTCTATTCAATTTTACTATGTTTATAAGAATATGTGAAGTATACGATTAATCCTACGATTACCCATACGAAGAAGATAATCCATGAAGTTAATGTAACACTGTATAGTAAAGCTGCAAATAATACAATTGAGATAATTGGTAATACTGGCATACCTGGTACTCTAAATCCACGTTTTACATCTGGGAATTTTTTTGTAGAATACGATAGTAGTGTAACTTACTAATGCGAATGCGATGATAGAAGCTACGTTAGCAAGTTCTGCTAATTTTCCTAATGGTAAGAATCCAGCTAATACTGCAGTTAAGCATCCTAAAGACCATGTAACTGTACTTGGTACTTTGTTGTCGTTAACTTTAGTGAATACTTTTGGTAATAATCCATCACGTGCAATTGTATAAGTAATACGAATACCTGCATACATGAATGATAAAAATACCAGCCATAAGTCCGATTACTGCCCCTAAAGAAACAATACCAGCAACTTTGTTTTGACCAACTTCTTCAAGCACGAATACTAATGCATCCCCAGATCCAAGACGGCTGTATTCAACAACCCCTGTTAATACTAAACATACTAAGATATAGAATGCTGTACATACGATCATAGTGACAATGATAGCTTTTTGGTAGAGCTTTTTTTCTGGATTGATTGTTTCTTCTGCTGATGTAGAAATCGCATCAAATCCAAGGTAAGCAAAGAATACTGTAGTGGCTGCTAACATTACTCCTGAAAAACCTGTAGGTGCAAAATTGTTTGTCCAGTGTGTTGGTTCAACATAGAATGATCCAACAACGATGAATAAGATTACGATACCAACTTTTGCAGCTACCATCAGGTTATTTACAAGTTTACTACTTGATGTACCTCTTGATAGTAAGAATGTAATTAATAATACAATTACGATAGCTGGAATGTTACCATATCCTCCATCTGCCGGTAAAGTGTAATATGCTTTAGGGAGTTCTACACCAAGACCTGCAAGTAGACGAGAGAAGTAACTTGACCAACCATTTGATACAGTGGCTGCTGAAAGAACATATCCTCCTATTAGTACCCAACCTATAATATAAGCTACAATTTCACCAATTGATACATATAGGTATGTATATGTACTACCACTTGATGGAATTGTTGAAGCTAGCTCCGCATAACAAAGTGCTGCTAAACAACAGGCAACCCCTGCGATTAAGAATGAGAAGATTACCGCTGGTCCTGCTTCTGCTGAAGCTTTACCAGTTAATACTAGAATCCCTGACCCTATAATCGCTCCGATTCCGAATAGAATCAAGTCCATCGTTCTCATAGTCGGAGCCAAAGTTTTTACTTCTAGCTTCTGCTAAAAATAGATTCAACTGATTTTTTTCTTAAATAACTCATAATAAATCCTCCTATTTTTTTAATAAAAAAATTCTCCCTACTAATATTCTTTAATTAAATTATAGCATAGTTGTAAACCTTTTACTACAGTAACTCGACTTTATGTAAGCCATTTTTAAAAAAATATCAATAAATATATTACTATTTTTTTATATTTTTTTGATTATAATTTTTACAACTATAACCCTTTATACAATAAGCGAGTGCTCTATAACAGATAGAGCACTCTATTTCTACTAAAATTTTTCAACTATTTCATATTTTTAGAATTTCATTATTATATTACAAAGCTACTTCTACTGGAGTATATTCATATCCTAAATCATCTGCAACAGCTTTAAATGTAACTTTTCCATTAGCTACATTCACTCCAGGTACTAATTCTGGGAATTTAGCCACAGCTTCTTTAACACCCAATTTAGCAATAAGTTTAACGTATTTAGCAGTTGCATTACATAGTGCATAAGTTGATGTTTGTGCTACTGCTCCTGGAATATTAGCTACTGAGTAGTGTAATACTCCTTCTTCAACGAATATTGGATTATCATGACTTGTTGGACGTCCTTCAGTATATTCAGTTGTACCACCTTGGTCAATAGCTACGTCCACGATTACACCACCGTCTGGCATATCTTTAACCATTTCTTTAGTCACTAATTTAGGTGCTTTCGCCCCTGGGATTAATACTGTACTAACTACTAAATCAGCTGTTTTAATAGCATTGGCAATATTAAATTTATTAGAGTAAAGAGTTTCGATTTTACCACCGAAAATGTGTGATAATTCTGTTAGTGCATCTAAGTTTACATCGATCGTTGTTACACGTGCTCCTAACCCCACGGCTGCTGTTGCTGCAGCAGTACCTGCCACACCTGCACCAATAATTACCACATGTCCTGGTTGAACTCCTGGAACTCCTTGTAATAAGATACCCTTACCACCTTGAACTTTTGATAAGAATCTTGTTCCTTCTTGCACAGCCATTCTACCCGCGATTTCACTCATTGGTCTAAGTAATGGTAGTCCTCTTCCTACTTTTACTGTTTCAAAAGCAATACCGATAGTCCCTTTATCTACCATTTCTTTTTGTTAATTCAGGATCGAGCAGCTAAGTGTAGATAAGTATAAATAATTAACCCTTTTTCTAAAATATTTATACTCAGATGGAATTGGTTCTTTTACTTTATAAATTAGATCTGATTTATTCCATACATCTTCTGCTTTCTCAAGTAAAACAGCACCTGCCTCTTCATATTCAGCATCTGAAATACCTGAAGCTAATCCAGCTCCTTTTTCTACATATACAGTGTGGCCATCTAGTACTAATTCATGTACTACTCCCGGTATAGCAGACACTCTATTTTTCATTATTTTTTTATTTCAGTTGGTACTCCGATAATCATTTCCCTTACCTCCTAATTTTTTTCTGTACTTATATAATAACACAGATTTTTTTAATAATGAAAGCGTTTTTTTCTATTGAAAGTTTTTAGTGAAAATATTTTTCTTTATTTTTTTACTATTTAAACCTTATATAGCCTTATAAATTAAACTTTATTAAAAATAATTCAATATTAGTTTTTTTGAAAATAAGTATTAATTCTTTCTTAGAAAAGAAATTTGAAAAAAACAGCTGTTTTACTTTTTCAAATATAGCTGTTGCATGATTATACTATAACTATTTTTTTATCATTATACAATTTAACATATAAAAAAATTATTCGCTTAAAAATATTTAAGTTTTTCACATTTAGCAAAAACTTTTATAAAAAAATTAATTAATTATACCTTTCATCTCCAACTATTAATAGTATATTGAAAATTACATAATTTCGATAATACAATTTTTTTGACAATGTGTTATAACTAACTATTTATTAAATTTTTCTTTTTATCCTATGATTAATTGATAGAAGTATATTATAAACGTTATATTCTTCAACATAAATTTTCATCATATCATTATTTTTTTGTTATTATTTTTATAAAGGTATTTAATAAACATTGTTTTTGGTAATTAATAATAACCTACTAACACGTTTTTTTAATTCATAAAAAAAGAATCATGAGATTTTTACTCACGATTCCTTTTTAATTTTTTTAAATATTGAACCAGATTATATGTTATTTCTATACTATTTTTAACTTACTGTTCTTATATGAGAATGCAAAGTACACGATTAAACCTACAATAACCCAAACAACAAAGATTATCCATGTTGTTAATGTAACACTATATAATAATGCTCCAAATAAGATAATAGAAATAATCGGTAAAATTGGCATACCTGGTACTCTAAATCCACGTTTTAAGTCTGGGAATTTTTTGTAGAATACGATAGTTGTATAGCTTACTAATGCAAAAGCAATGATTGACGCTACGTTAGCAAGATCAGCTAGTTTGCCTAATGGTAAGAATCCTGCTAATAATGCTGTTAAGATTCCTAATCCCCATGTTAATGTACTTGGTACTTTATTTTGATTAACTTTAGTTAATTTTTTTCTGGTAATAACCCATCACGTGCAATCGTATATGTAATACGGATTCCCGCATATATGAATGATAGTATACCAGCCATAAGACCAATTACCGCTCCAAGAGATACGATACCAGCTACTTTATTTTGACCTACTTCTTCTAGCACAAATGCTAAGGCATCTCCTGTTCCAAGTCTATTATATTGAACAACTCCAGTAAGTATTAAACATACTAGAATATAGAATGCTGTACAAACTAACATTGTAATAATAATAGCTTTTGGTAGAGATTTTTCTGGATTAATTGTTTCTTCAGCTGAAGTAGAAATCGCATCAAATCCTAAGTACGCGAAGAATACAGTAGTCGCAGCTAACATTACCCCTGAAAAACCAGATGGTGCGAAGTTATTTGTCCAGTTAGTCGGTTCTACATAAAATACACCAACTACAATGAATAGAACAACAATACCTACTTTTGCAGCTACCATAAGGTTATTTACAAGTTTACTACTTGAAGTACCTTTTGATAAGATGAAAGTTATTAATAATACAATAATTATCGCTGGAATATTACCATATCCACCAGCTGCTGGTAATGTATAAAACTCTTTAGGAATTTCTATACCTAAGCCTGCTAATAGACGTGAAAAGTAACTTGACCAACCATTCGCTACTGTTGCGGCGGTAAGAACATATCCACCTATTAATACCCAACCTATCGCATACGCTACAATTTCACCAACTGATACATATAAATATGTATATGTACTACCACTTGAAGGAATTGTAGAAGCTAGTTCAGCATAACATAACGCTGCTAAACAACAAGCTAAACCTGCAATTAGGAAAGAAAATACAACTGCTGGTCCTGCTTCTGCTGAAGCCTTACCAGTTAATACTAAGATACCTGATCCAATAATAGCCCCTATACCGAATAGAACTAAATCCATAGTCTTCATCGTGGGATTTAACGTCTTATTTCTTGACTCTGCTAAAAATAGAGTCAATTGATTTTTTTCTAAAAAAACGTTCATAATATCCTCCTATTTTTAAAAATAAATATTATTTGCTATTAATAATATTTATTAATTATATCATAATTACTGAAATATTACTAATAAAGTCTTTACTTATGTAAGTAAAGAAAAAAATGATACTATGAATTACATTAATAAAATAATATATTCTTGAGATTATAGTATAATTAGCATACGAAACACTGAATTAAGATTTTTTTAAATTTATTTTTTTAATATTTAACGTATTATTTAGAACTATAATAAATACTTAACATAGATAAGAAGTTTTTTTCATAGAAAATAAAAAAACAAGCCCCTTAAACGTGAGTTTAAAGGGCTTTGTCTTATTAACGGCTGTAGTACTCAACGATAAGTTGTTCGTTGATTTCTGGGTGTAATTCACTTCTTTCTGGAAGTCTTACTAATGATCCTTCTAATTTATCAGCATCAAAAGTTAAGTACTCAGGTACAAAGTTAGTGATTTCAACAGCTTCTTTAATGATTTCAAGGTTTCTAGATTTTTCTCTTACTGAAACTACTTGACCTGGTTTAACAGCGTAAGAAGCGATGTCTACTTTTTTACCATCTACAAGAACGTGTCCGTGGTTTACTAATTGTCTAGCTTGACGGTTAGTTCTAGCTAAACCTAAGCTGTATACTACAGAATCTAAACGTGTAGCAAGTAATGCCATGAAGTTTTCACCGTGAAGACCTTGTAATTTACCAGCTTTATCGAATAATTTACGGAATTGTTTTTCGTTCATACCGTGTAGGTAACGAAGTTTTTGTTTTTCTTGTAATTGTAAACCATACTCAGATAGTTTTTTTCTTAAGTTAGGACCGTGTTGTCCTGGTGCGTAAGGACGTTTTGCTAACTCCTTACCAGTACCGCTTAGTGAAATTCCTAAACGACGAGATTTTTTCCAAGTTGAACCTGTAAAACGAGCCATTATGTGCTCCTCCTTTTATCTTTTTGTTTTTATTGTTGTGAAAACAAAAAGCACGATTATCGTTGTTGTATATGTTATAAAACTGGAACTTCGCCTAGCAGCATAGGCTACGAGTTGCCACATTAAAAAATGTATAACATAGAGGCAATAACAATTAATCCACTGCTATTATTTTACACAAAGAATAGTTTACCATCATTTTTGATAATAGTCAACTATTTTTGATAGGTTATTCTTTATTTTTTTGATTAAAAAAATTTATTTTTTTCTTATTCACATAAACAAAGGAATTTTTTTAAAAGGTATCTATTTCATAGTCTACTTCTGGGTGCCATTGCACTCCAATAAGATTCCCCTTCTCTATTGCTTCAATATTACCATCCTCTGCTACTGCTGTAACTTTAAAACCATCAGCTACTTTATTAATTGCCTGGTGATGAATTGAATTTACTTCTGTTTTTACTTCCATATAAACTATGAACAAATGAATCTTCTTCAATATCAATATTATGACGGATTAATTGTTCTTTACTAGTATGCTCATCTATATGCTGTTTTAAAGTACCTCCGTGGTATATATTTAAACTCTGCAATCCGCTACATATACCTAAGATAGGTTTATTACTTTTTTCGAAAAGCTCAATAAGTCTAAAGTCTAACTCATCTTCATAGGAATCCTCTGGATATTCTAAACCTTCTAAAGGTTCTTCTCCATAGTACCTAGGATTTATATCCCTATCTCTTCCAGCAATTATCAAGCCACTACACATGGCTGCAATTTCCTCTAATCCATTATCAGAACAAACTGGGAATAAAATAAAGCCAGTTTTTTCTGCTATTTCTGAAAAATAACCATTAGTGTATAAACGTCTTTTAGCTATACCTGCATCTGATTTGTAATCGACACTTCTTGTTGAAATTGCAATTATTTTCATGTGCAATGACCTCCTTTTTTAAAATTATGACTCTTATTATATAAACTTTACATAAAAATGTCAAGATTATGCATACATCATTTTCAGATGTTTCTGAAAATTTGAAAAAAACATTCACTCAATAAATTATAATAATAATCATAAATTTATTAAAAAGTAATATTACACTATTGTAAATAGATAAAAAGATATGTATAATATAAATTGTGTTAAATTTAAGGAGGAATAATTGGATGAACTATATATTAACAGTTAAGTATCCTAAACAAGAAGTTATAGAAGACAGGGAAAGAATCTGTCACAAATGTAAAAGAAAACATCGAAGATGCTACGGTGAGACCAACTCCTAGAAAAAAATATCAAGAATTTCAACGTGTGGGATATGATGTTAAAGTCAATTTTTGTAACTTCTGATGTTTATGATGAATTTGACGTTTTTAAAATGGCAGAGATTTTCGATCTTAATGCTATCGATTATAGTGCAAAAATTAAAATTTATCAATGGATCGAAATAAAGGATCACATGACTATATCAGTAGCCTTGCTAAACTTTTTTTGATCGTTATACATTTTGATTATGATATTGCAATCAAATTAAAAATCAATGAGAAATCAGAGATTGATTTCAAGAATGAAGATACTTGGTTTGGTGAAACACCTATTTATCAAATAAATCCAAAAAAATCAAGGTGAAAGATGCAAAAATTATTTAAAAAAATCTTTATGACGAATTAAACGAGATAGCTCAAGTAAGTGCAGAAATTAAACCTAAGAAAAATTGAAGAAAAGATACTATTATTATCTTTAGATAATTATCCAGCTGGAACAGAAGTAGTCTTCACACTGAAAGATTCTGAAATATACGAATAAAATATTTATAATAAGAAAACTGAAATAACTTATGAATAATTCATAAAGTTTCAGTTTTTTTATTTTTATCTCACTGAATGCTACTATAGTAGACCATGTTTTAAAGAAAACAAAAAAAGACACCAGAGAGATTTCTCTGATGTCTTGACGCAATTTGGTATAAGACCAATATTAACGTTTTGAGAATTGAGGAGCACGTCTCGCACCACGAAGACCGTATTTTTTACGTTCTTTCATACGAGGGTCACGAGTTAGTAATCCTGCTGGTTTTAAGTCTTTACGGTATTCTGGGTTTACTTCTAGTAAAGCACGTGCAATTCCGTGACGGATTGCTTGAGCTTGTCCTGTGTATCCTCCACCGTTAACGTTAACTAAAACGTCATAGTTACCTGTAGTAGATGTAACTTCTAAAGGTTGCATTAAGTCTAATACTAATGATTCTAATGGTAAGTATTCACGCATTTCTCTGTTGTTGATAACAACTTTCCCTGTTCCAGGTACTAATCTTACACGTGCTACTGAGCTTTTACGGCGTCCTGTACCGCGATATTCTACTTGTGCCATTTAATTATTTCCTCCTATATTATCCACGTAATTCGTATTTTTCTGGTTTTTGTGCTGCGTGTGGGTGTTCAGCTCCACGGTAAACGTGAAGTTTCATTCCTTGAGCTCTACCTAAAGTATTTTTTGGTAACATACCTTTGATAGATAGTTCTAAAAGTTCTTCTGGATATTTTTCTACCATTAATCCAGCAGTTCTTTCTTTTAACCCACCTGGGTGCATTGTGTGACGACGGTAAATTTTATCAGTTAATTTTTTACCAGTTAACACAATTTTCTCAGCGTTGATAATGATAACATTATCCCCAGTATCGATGTGTGGTGTATAAGTAGGTTTGTGTTTCCCTCTTAAAATTGAAGCTACCTCTGATGATAAGCGACCTAAAAGTTTGTCCTTCAGCATCGATTACATACCATTTTTTTTCTACAGTTGATGGCTTTGCCATATATGTTTGACGCATGTCTTTTTTCCTCCTAGATGTTGTTTTTAATCTGTCATAACGACTAAGTTTTCCGGGGCTTACTCGTGAAGATATATAAACAATATCATAAGTAATAATACCTTATTTGAAGATAAATGTCAAGATATTTTCTTTACTTTTATATATATTTCTCTATCTTTTTTTACCTCGAAAAAAATTAAAAATTAAGGGCTACTCTAAAATTTAGTAGTTCTGATTCATTTCACCCTTTAATCTTTCGTTATTTCTTTTCTTAATTTATACTATTTAATTGTTTCTAATGCGGCTTTTTACTCTAGCAGCTACACGTTCTTTACCAAGTAGCTCTAGGCTTGTGTTTAATTCTGGACCATGCATTGATCCCTGTTGATGCGATACGGATTGGCATAAATAAGTTTTTACCTTTTACTCCTGTATCTTTTTGAATTGCTTTGATTAAAGCTTTTTATATTATCAGCTGTAAATTCTTCTACTTCTTCAACTTTTTGTTAAGAAATCTTCGAATACTATTGCTGTAGTTTCTTGTTTTAAGATTTCCAATTCTTCTTCATCGAATTTAACATCTTCAACGAAGAATTGTTTTTGTTAACTCAACGATTTCAGCTCCGTAACTCATTTGTGGTTGATATAGTGAAATTAATTTTTTTCAAACCATGCTTTGTTAGCTTCTACTTCTTCAGATGTCGCTACACCTTCTTTAATGAAGAATGGTAATGATAAGTCTACGATTCTTTCTAAAGGCTGAGCTTTAATGTACTGGTTGTTAATCCAAGTAAGTTTATTGTTATCGAAGAACGCAGGTGATTTACTTAGACGTTTTTTTCATCGAATATTTTTTACGAATTCTTCTTTAGAGAAGATTTCTTGTTCACCTTCTGGAGACCATCCTAATAAAGCGATGAAGTTAAATAATGCTTCTGGAAGGTATCCTAATTCATCATATTGTTCGATGAATTGGATGATACTTTCATCACGTTTAGATAATTTTTTCTTATTTTCATTTACGATTAGAGTCATGTGACCAAATCTTGGTGGTTCAAATCCTAATGCTTCATATACTACTAATTGTTTTGGTGTATTTGAAACATGGTCATCTCCACGTAATACGTGAGAAATTTTCATTAAGTAGTCGTCGATAACAACTGCGAAGTTGTATGTTGCTACTCCATCATTTTTAATGATTACGAAATCTCCGAAATCATGCCCTTCGAATGATAGTTCACCTTTAACCATATCATCAAATTTGTATGTTCTGTCTTGAGGAACACGGATACGGATAGCAGGTTTTCTACCTTCTTTTCAAAAGCTTCTTGCTCTTCTTTTTGTTAAGTTAGCGTGTTTCCCACTATAACGTGGTGGTAATCCATTAGCAATTTGCTCTTCTCTTTCAGCTTCTAATTCTTCAGCTGTCATGTAGCATTTATAAGCTTTATCTTCTGCGATAAGTTGATCAGCATATTTTTGATAAATATCGATTCTCTCAGATTGACGGTATGGACCGAATTCTTTTTCTTTTTCCAATACCTTCATCATAATCTAAACCTAACCAGTTCATGTATTTAAGTTGGCTACGTTCACCTTCTTCTTTGTTACGTTTGAAGTCCGTATCTTCAATTCTTAATACGAAATCTCCACCGTTGTGTTTAGCAAAAAGGTAATTAAATAATGCAGTTCTTGCATTTCCGATATATAAATTTCCTGTTGGAGATGGTGCATATCTTACTCTTACTTTTTGTCATAGTAATCTCCCTTTTTATTGTTCATTAAATTCTAATACTAAAATATTATATCACAAACTATATTGATATTTCAACGAAAGTTAAACATTTCAAATAGAATTGACACTTTAATTTTACTATTTCTATGATAAACCTATTGATTAACACTATATTTTTAGAAAAAAATGGTTATATAATAAAATGCGAGGATGGAATTTTTTTCTATGCCCCGGATTTAGTATACAACAAAAAAAGAACTAAATAGTATTTTCCTACTACTTAGTTCTCTATATCATTTTTAATTTGTCTTAATTTCCACTGGGCGTTTTAAGTTTTTCTCTATTAATGTTACCATTTCAGCTATACCAGTTTGATTTAAGTGAACTCTATCAGGCTCAAATAAATCTTTACTACTATTTGCCACTGAATACCAGTCAATAATTTTTTTACATTTGAATGTTTTTTTCTTGTGTTTCTTTTTAGTGCTGCATTTACTGTTTTTTTCCCAAGCTCTTGGTACTTTTTATGTTAACAAAGTAAATATCAGCTTTATCAAACTCTTTTTACTAATTCTTCAATTTGACTTTCTGTAAATGGACCATTAGTTCCTAATTGGAAGATTATCGCTGAATTTTTCATTATTGTATTTAGAATAGCTTTTCGCCTCTTCTACTGCTACATATAATTGACGACCAATTTTTACCATCAATTACGGCTCCCGGGTATAGTCCTTGGAATTTTTCTCCAATGTCTACTGTTAATGAATCACCCATAACTAGTACTGAACTATATTTTTTTATCAAAATTTTTATCTTCTTTATTGTCTTTGTTATCTTTGTTATCTTTGTTATCTTTTGTTATCTTTGTTATCTTTGTTATCTTTGTTATCTTTGTTATCTTTGTTATCTTTTGTTAGAATCACTAGATTTTTTCTTGGTTATTATCTTTATTGTTTCCGTTATTTACAAACTGAGTTTCTTTATTACTTTCCATTTCTTTTTACAAAAAGCTGTAGAAATAAATGGAACACTTTTTTTCCAAAAAAATACCCATTAAGAATAATACTGAAACTAATCCAACAATACCTGCATAGACTTTTCTAGATTTTTCCAGGACGTTTTTCAATTTTTTTGAATATAACATTTATATAGTTTTTTTAAATCCTAATTTTTCTAATTGGAGTTTCAACAAATACATAGCTCACTATTGCTACAGCAAATGTTAATACTATTCTTAAAATTACAAAGAATATATTTGGATTACCAATCTCTGATACCGGTGTCGTTAATACTAATACTGGGAAATGCCATAAGTATAAACTGTATGATATCTTACCAATAAACACTACAGGTTTGAATGATAATAATCTTGACATTAATGTATGTTGTTTCCCACTACTTATTATAACTATCAACCCTAATATAGCTACTAATAGGAATCCACCTCTATATAGTAATGTGTTATACTCAGATGTATAAATCATTACTGTTATTAAAGTAGCAATAGACACTAGTGAAACCACGCTGTATAACATGTTCTGTTGCGGAGTTACCTTAGCATGTAATCTCTCCATAGGATATAAGATTGCTCCTACAACTCCTACAAGCAGAGAAAATGCTCGAGTATCAGTACCGAAATATATTCTACTGATATTGTTTTATATCAAATAAAAAGAATATGAGCTATTAATGATACTAATATTAATCCTAGAACAACATATAAAAAGTTCTTATTTAATTTATATGTTCCATCTTTTGATTTTTTTCTTTCTATTAACCAATAAGAATAGCAATGGGAAAAATCATATAAAATTGTTCTTCTATTGCTAAAGACCAAAGATGTTTGAACGGGCTTTTGCGCACCGAAGCTATCAAAATAATCTAGTTTATGGAAAATATACCACCAGTTACTAGAATATATATAACCAAATATAGCATCAAGGTGACTCTTACGAAGAAGTACTTCATTGAAAAGTACCATTACTACTAATCCAACTGTTATCATAAAGTAAACAGCTGGTAACAGACGTCTAGCCCTTCTTATATAGAAATTATATAAATTTAAGCTACCAGTCTTTCTATATTCTTTAATAATTAATGAACTAATTAAATATCCCGATAAAACAAAAAATAGGTCTACCCCTAAAAATCCACCCGGTAGGTAATTTACATCAACGTGATAAATAATAACTGCTAATACAGCCAATGCTCTCAAGCTATCTATACTTGGAAGGTATTTTTGATTTGTTATTACTCATTTTTTTACCTCCTTTAATCTTTAAACATCGCTAGTGCAACACGTCCTCGTTCTTTGTCTATGTCTATTACATAAACATCAACAATTTGTCCTACACTCAGTACGTCTAATGGATTTTTTTAATATAATTTTTACTAATTTTTTTGAAATGTGTACCATCGCATCTTGTTTTTAAACCAATGTCTATAAATGCTCCAAACTGTGTAATATTTCTAACAGTACCTGCTAATTTAACACCAATCTGAAGATCATCTATAGTTAGAATATCAGATTTTTAACAATGGCTTAGCGAATGATTCGCGTTCATCTCGCAAAGGTTGTTTCAAATCTTTAATTATATCTTCTAACGTTTCAAGACCGACACCAATTTTTTTCTGCTAGAGCTTTTTTTATCTACACCATCTATTATAGTAGCAAACTCTTCTGTTCCTACTTCTTTAGTTGATAGTTTTAGCTCTTTTTAGTAAATTCTCTGCTGCTTTATAACTTTCTGGGTGAATACCTGTAGCATCGAAAAATATTTTTTTACTATCTGGAATTCTAAAGAATCCTACACATTGTTCGAATGTTTTTTTACCAAGTCTTGGTACTTTGGCTATTTCTTTAATAGTTTCTATTTTTTTCCATTTTTCTTGACGGTACGCTACGATATTTTTTTAGCGATTTGTTTATTAACACCTGAAACATATGATAGTAGTGAAACAGATGCGGTATTAACATTTACCCCTACTTTGTTAACCGCAGTTTCTACTACGAAAGTAAGCTCTTTTTCTAAAAACTTAGGAGTAATATCGTGTTGGTATTGTCCTACACCGATTGATTTAGGATCAATTTTTACAAGTTCACTTAATGGATCTTGAATACGACGTGCTATAGATACAGCACTTCTTTCTTCTACATTAAAATCTGGGAATTCTTCACGTGCTACCTCACTAGCCGAGTACACACTCGCTCCCGCTTCATTTACGATAACATAGTCAATTTTTAATCCCGCTTCTTTTAAATTATCTACAACAAATTTCTCAGTTTCACGAGATGCAGTACCATTACCGATAGCTATTAAATTAATATTGTGTTTATTAATAAATTTAACTAAATCTTTTTTTGGATTTTTTTCTTGCTTATCTGCTGAAGCTGGTTTATGCGGATAGATGACCATTTTATCTATAAAGTTACCATATTCATCAACAATTGCCATCTTACAACCTGTTCTAAATGCAGGGTCAATACCTAAAACTTTTTTGTTTTTTTAAGAGGACTTTGCATTAATAGTTGTTTTTAAGTTTTTCTGAGAAGATAACAACAGAATCTTCCTCAGCTTTTTTTCGTTAAATCACTACGAATTTCTCTTTCAATTGATGGATAAATTAATCTCTTCATACTATCAGCGATACATTCTAGTAGTAAGTTGCTAATCGCTGTTTGACGATTCTTTGTTAAACCACGTAGTATATAATTGTGTAGTCTATCTTTATCATTTTCGATACTTACACGAATTATTCCTTCTTTTTTCGGCTCTATTTAGAGCAAGAATTCTATGTGAAGCAATTTTTGAAATTTGTTCTCCAAACTCATAGTAGTTTTTTTATAGGTAGCATTTTTCGTCTTTTTTCTTCTCCACCTTTTTTTGAGTACTGAAGTAATTTGTCCGAATTTTCTAGTATTTTTCTAGTACATATTCACGATATTTTTGCACTATCAGAAATATTTTTCTGCGATAATATCTAATGCATAGTTAATTGCTTCTTCAGCCGTATTAACCTCTTTTTCAGCATTTATATACTTAGCAGCTTCTTTATTCAAATCTTCTAAAGATTTTTGGAAGTTTCAGAATATAATTGGCTAGTTTCTCTAATCCTTTTTCTTTAGCTATCGTGGCCTTAGTACGTTTTTCTCTTTTAAAAGGACGATATAAATCTTCTACCCTTTGTAATTTTTTTCTTGAGCTAAAATATCTTTTTAGTTCATCAGTAAAGTAGACCTTTTTCTGAAATTAATCTAATTACTTCTTCTTTTCTTTCTTCAAGTGATTTTAAATAATTAAATTCATCTTGAATTTGTTTAATAGCAACTTCATCTAGAGAATTTGTTAATTCTTTTTCTATACCTTATGATAAAAGCAATTGTATTACCCTCTTCTAATAGGTTTAATACATTGACTACATACTTATCTTGTATTTTTTTAACTTAGTTGCTAAGTTTTTTTGTAATTTTCTCGTACATATTATAACTCCATTTTATTTTTTTATAATAAACTCTTGGAACACGTTTATTTATACAACAGAATATTTCATAACTTATTGTATCTTGATATGCAGCAAAATCATCGACTGATATTTTTTTGGCCATTATTCTCTCCAAAAAAATTAGAACATCGTCTCCTACTTTTTATATTTTCACTACAACGTACCATAAGTTGATCCATACAAACACGTCCTACTATCTCACAGTCTTCTGATCCCACTTTAATCTTGAACCCTTGAGCACGCCTTAAAAATACCGTCAGCATAACCGATAGGAACTGTTGCGATATATTCATCCTCTTTAGCTTCATAACTAATACCATATCCTAATTTTTTTCACCTTTTTAAAAAAATTTCTTAACATGTGTTATCTTACTTACTAACGAAACTACTGGATCTAAAATTAATTTTTATCTAATTTTTTTCAATGTTTTTCACTAGGATAACATCCATAAAGTGAAATCCCTAGTCTAGTCATATTATACTGATCTTGTCTATCACTATATTTTTACTGTACTAGCTGAATTTCCAATATGAATGTATTTTTGGTTTATGCGTAAATAGCTTTTATTCTTTCATCGAAGTTTTTTTAGTTTGATAATCATCATAATTATTATCACTACCATCAGCATTAGAATAATGCGAGAAGATACCTTCAAAATCGATTTTTTTCAGATGAAAGTAGTTTATCAATCTTAACTAATTCTTCTTTATCAGAAGTACCGATACGTCCCATTCCCTGTTTCAATCTTAACATGAATTTTTAATTTCCCTTTGATAGTCTCCATCTCTTCTAGACATTTTTTTCTAACCATGCTTTTAGATGGACATGTTAATGATACATTATTTTTCTACAGCATATTTTTACATTTTTGGGGATTTGTTACTCCTAATACAAGAACCATACTATCAAAAAAATTACATCTTTTTAATTCCAATGCTTCTTCTAATGTAGCAGTAGCAAAATGTCTGACACCATTTTTTTATATAAACGATTCACTATTACTCTTGCGCCTAATCCATAAGAATCAGCTTTTTACTATTGCTATACCAGTTTTTTTATTATTAAGTGATGTTAGCTTATTATAATTATTAAGTAATTCATCTAAGTCTACTCTTAATTCTGTTGGCCTATCATTAATCATTATTCGTATCCCCCTTCTCTAAAATAACAAATGCCACAACCGTTGTATCAGTATGGCTTATCGTTAAATGTGTTATAAAGTCTTTGTATTCAATATAAGGCTTCCCTCTATAATCTTTTTTTACTTCTACATCATGAAAAGAAAAAAATCTTTAGAAATCCCAACTCCTAAAGCTTTTTGAAGTAGCCTCCTTTACAGCGAAGCGTCCAGCTAAAAACTCCATTTTTTTCTTCTGTGATTTGTTATTTTTGTAAAATTCATTTAATTCATTCTCTGTATATAATTTTTTTCAAGTCGTTTTTTTATCATCGACATATTTTTTTCAAAGCGATGAATATCGACGGTATCACAACCGATTCCGTAAATCATTTTTTTACCTCTTCATTATATAGTCTTACAATATTATATCACTAATATAGATATTATGAAAGAAATATTAGCTTGTTATTCAGCTTTATTATTTACATAAGTTTAGCACTCTGTTAAAACACTCTTCCGTGTAATTAAATTAATCGTTTAATGCATATTTTTGTAAAATATTGCACCAATTTAATCAAAAAAAGATTGCCAATTTTTATTGACAATCTTATAATTATTAATTTCTATTATTACTATTTAGTAATATGAAGACGAATCTTAACATCTCCATTAAAGCTACAACTGCTGCTGCAACATAAGTTAAAGCTGCTGCTGTTAGAACTTTACGACAATGTCTGTGTTCTCGATCGTCTACAATGTTTAAATCAACCACTTGTTCTAATGCTCGTTTTGAAGCATCGAACTCAACTGGTAATGTTACTACTTGGAATAGTACTGCAAATAGCATGAATCCTACTCCAACCCAAGCAACAGTATACCCGAATTGACCAATTAATCCTGTTAATAAGAATCCTACCATAATAAGAATAGTTGATAGGTTTCCTCCAAGATTAGCTAACGGTACTAATGAGTGTCTCCATCTCATTGGTTTATAGTCTGCTACTTTATCTTGAATTACGTGACCGATTTCGTGAGCTGCGATCGCTACAGAAGCAACTGTTGGTTGATCATGAACAATAGGTGAAAGTACTACGATGTTATTAGTTGGATCATAGTGGTCTGATAACTCAACTTCACCTCTTACTACTCTAACACCTGTTATTCCATTTGCTTGCATTATAATTTCTGCAACTTCTTTTCCAGTTAATCCTGATTTTGTTCTTACTTTTTTATATCTTTCGTATGTTCTTTTTACTTTAAATTGAGCCCATAAAGGAATCAGCATAATTAGTAAAAAGTAAAGTATATAACTTCCTGACATTCCATAATATCCTAATGGCATATAGATTACCTCCTAATTAGTAAAGTATATAAGAAGAATTATATCACGTTCTAAAGTTATTTTCTAGTATTTTGACTAAATTTTACCATTGTTAATTCATATTATTATTTTTCATTAATTTTTTTCATTATATTTTCACTGTTTTTTCGATATATTGCCCTAATTTATACTTTAATTTTTCAACATAAAAAAATACGACCTAAAAAGCTAAATCACTTCTAGATCGTACTATAAATTTAAATTCTTACTATTAGTTTCTTTGTCTTGCTATTAATTTTTATTGGTGTTCCTTCAAAATTGAAAGAATCACGGATTCTATTTTCTAAAAATCTCTCATAAGAGAAGTGCATAAGTTCTGGATAATTCACGAAGAACACGAATGTCGGTGGATTAATAGCAACTTGTGATGCATAGAAAATATTAAGTCTCTTACCTTTATCTTGAGGTGTTGGATTCATAGAAACAGCATCAACAACGATTTCATTAAGTGTTGAACTTTGAACACGACGTTGTCTATTTTTCATATGATTCTTTAATTAATGGGAAGATGTTAAATACACGTTGCTTTGTTTTTTTGCTGAAACATAGATGATTTTTAGCATAATCTAAGTAAGCAAAACTATCGCGAATTTTTTCATCAAATTCTTTTCATTGTCTTATCATCTTTAGCAATTGCATCCCATTTATTAACGACGATTATTACACCTTTTCCAGATTCGTGTGCATATCCTGCAACTTTCTTATCTTGTTCAATAATACCTTCCTCAGCATTAAGAACAACTAAGACGACATCTGAACGTTCGATGGCTTTTTAGAGATCGAAGTACTGAATACTTCTCACAACTCTCATAAACTTTACCACGTTTTTCTAATACCTGCTGTATCGATTACTACATATTCATCTCCATTGTGTTTGAAATCAGTATCGATTGCATCACGTGTAGTACCAGCAATATCAGATGCAATAACACGTTCTTCACCTAAAATCGTATTAATTAAACTAGATTTACCTACATTAGGACGACCGATAAGAGAGAATCTAATTTTATCATCTTCTTCCTCTTCTTCTAAAACTTTAAAGTTTTTACAAACTTCATCAAGTAAATCACCGATACCTAGTCCATGAGATCCAGAAATTGGGAATGGATCTCCAAATCCTAATGAATAGAAATCATAAATCATATGATTCATATCAAAGTTATCAATTTTTATTTACTGCTAGTACAACTGGTTTATCTGTTTTTATAAAGTAATCTAGCAACTTCTTCATCATCACTAGTTACACCATCACGACCATTTGTTAAGAAAATAATAACATCTGCTTCGTCGATTGCTAGTTCAGCTTGTGCTCTGATTTGTTTTTGGAAAGGAGTATCTTCTAATTCAATTCCTCCAGTATCTATCATAAAGAATGAGTAATTTAACCATTCTGCTTTTGAGTATATTCTATCACGAGTAACACCTGCTACGTCTTCTACAATAGATAATCTATCACCAATAATTTTTATTGAAAAATTGTAGATTTACCGACGTTTGGTCTCACCTATTATCGCAACTGTTGGTTTTTGCCATGTTTTTACCTCCATATCTTTAAATATTTTTTTAGCTAAAAATAGCAAAGTTCGTTAGTTAAAAATCTATATTTCGACTAAACTTTACTATTCATTTCTACCTAAAAAAATAAAAAGCAATAGACAAGCTTTATCTACTGCCTTTATTTCTATATTTTTTTCAAATTAAAGTTCGATATCTTTAAATTTGTCCCCTAGATTGAATGAAGTATCTTCATCTTTTTAAGTAAGAAGTATCATATTCAGCTTCTTCCTTAACTTCTTCTTTAACTGGTTTTTTTCTAAAAGTTCTTTGATTGATAAAGATAATCTTTCGTTTTTCGAAATCAAATTCTAAAACTTTTACATTTACTTTATCACCTTTTTAAGAACGTCTTCTACGTTTGTAACTCTTTCGTGAGAAATTTGAGAAATGTGAACTAATCCTTCAACATCTGGTAATACTTCAACAAATGCTCCAAATGCAGTTGTGTTACGAACAACACCTTCTAATACATCTCCAGCTTTAATTGTAGCACGAGCTACTTCCCATTGTGTTGGTAATAAAGTTTTAGCTGAAAGTGAAACTTTTTCATTTTCTTTATCTACAGCGATAACTGCAACTTTAACAGTATCTCCTACTGATAATACATCAGCAACTTTCTCTACACGAGCGTGAGAGATTTCTGAGATGTGTAATAATCCATCAACTTCACCGATGTTAACGAATGCTCCAAAGTCAGTAATACGACTAACTTTACCTTCAATTACATCACCTTCATTAATGTTTCCGTATACTTCAGCTAGTTTTTTAGCTTTTTCTTCTTCTAAAATTACGCGTCTGTTTAAGATAATTTTTGTTTTTTTAGATTTATCTACTTCTTCGATTTTGAATGTGTATTCATTTCCTACAAATTTAGATAAGTCTTTTCTGAATTTAGTATCAATATATGAACCTGGGATAAATGCACGTAATCCTTCTACGTCAGCTAATAATCCACCTTTTAGTTTGTCCAGAAACTGTTGCTTGAATTAATTCTCCGTTTTTTCGAATTTTTTTCAATAATTCCAGTCCATGATAATTCCATTAATTTTTTTATATTCAGCATTTTCTAAAAATTTTTGTGTGACAAGTAGATTACACCTGGTACATCTTCCCGATCTTTTTTTCACGGTCTGCTCTAATTCCAGTTACTTGAGCTTCTACTTCATCACCAACTGATAATACGTCTTCAATGTTTTTCAAATGGTTTTCTAGTAATTTGGTTACGTAAAATTACGCAGTCATATTGAGCTCCTGCTACATCAACGTATACTTTATCGTTATCGATTTTAGATACTGTACCAGTTACTTTATCTCCTTTTTTCAGCATTTCTGAGCTATTTAATAATTCCTCAAATGAAGTTGTCATTACTTCTAATCCTCCTGTGCTTACAATACATACTATATTAATATTATACATCAAAAATACAGTTATGTCATTTATTTTATGTTAATTTTTTAATTCTTTTTTTATTTCATCAAGTAATTTGGCTTCTTCTTTACTTAATTCATAGTTTTCCAGTAGATCTGGTCGTCTAGTTAGCGTTCTTCTTAAACTTTCTTTTTTTCTGTAAGTTTCTATATTTTTTTATGGTGACCACTTGTCAACACATCAGGAACTATCATTCCTTTATAGTCCTTTTGGTCGCGTATATTGAGGATATTCTAATAATCCAGTAGAGAATGAATCATCTTTGTGAGATTCTTCTTTACCTAAAACATCAGGAACAAGACGTGCTATACTATCAACCATTGTCATCGCTGCAAATTCTCCACCTGTTAAGATGAAATCACCAATCGATAATTCATCGGTTACTAAATACTCTCTAATTCTTTCATCATAACCTTCATAGTGACCACAGATGAAAAATCAAGTGCTCTTCTTCAGAAAGTTCCTCTGCTTTTTTTCTGACTAAATCTCTCACCTTGTGGACAAAGTAAAATTATTCGTGTTTTATCCGTTTTTATCTAAACTCTCAACAGCATTAAATATCGGTTCTGGTTTTAATACCATCCCCTGACCTCCACCGAATGGATAATCGTCTACTTGGTTATGTTTATTACCAGAAAATTTACGGTAATCGACTATATTTATATCTAATAACTTATTATCTTTTTGCTTTTTCCTAAGATTGAATGATTTAATGAATCAAACATATCTGGGAAGAGCGTTAAAATATCAATCTTCATTAGTCAATTAATCCTTCCATAACTTCGATATCAATTCTTTTTACTAGTAACATCTATTTTTTTCACCACATCTTCAATATAAGGTATTAAAATTTCTTTACCATTTTCTACTTTTTATTACCCACACATCATTTGCACCAGGAGTAAGGATCTCAACTATCTCACCTAGTATTTTTGTTATTTTCATCAAAAAAACCTCGCAACCGATAATCTCATGGAAATAAAACTCATTTTTCCTCAAGTTCTCCTATATTATCTGAATCGATTTTTGATTTGTAGATTTTTTAAGTTTTTTTCTGCTTCTTCTATTGTATCAATCCCTAAAAATTTCACTAGAAGATTATTTTTTTATGTGTTCTGTAGCTTTCTACAACTACTTCTTTAACAACTTGATTTCCTCTAGTTATTAATAATTCACTACCCTTTTTTAAAACGTTGTTCTTCAAAGTCAGTTGATGAAATTACTTTCACCTCTCCTTTTTAAAGAATGAGTATTAACAATTTTTTTCCCTACTTTTTAGACGCATCTATTTCTCCTTGTTTCAATATTTTCTTTAATTATTTTTTTACTCTCATTCTAATAAAGTATGAGATATTTTCTATAATAATTATCGATAACGATAAACCAATTAATAATGTTGAAATTCTATTCCAATTTCTATATTCTATATTATTTACCAGCAAATGTCCAATACCACCTGCACCAACCATACCTAAAATAGTTGAATTTTTTTGATATTTGATTCAAATCTATATAAAAACTATAGTAACGAATTCAGGGAAGTATCCATTAAATATAATTTTAACATAACTAATAAAACTTCCAAGTCCTAGACTTTTTGTCATTAGTAATACATTATTATTTATTCCTTCTAAGACCTCATTATACATTTTTCGTCATAACACCAACTGTATAAATATACAATGCAAAGAAACTACTAATTGCTCCAGGACCAAATCCTCTAAAGAATATTAATGCCACTATAATTGGTGGAAATGTTCTTAAGATATTGATAAAGACTTTTACACCTAATGCTTTATACTTACCAAATAGATTCACCGATGATAAATACGATGTAAATATAGCTGTCACCGCAGCAAAAAAATCGTGGCACTAAGCGCAATTTCTATACTTACAAAAAAAGCTCGCTAAGCATTTTTTTGGAACATACGCTAAATCAGGATTTATAATTCCTTTAGCCAATACATTTAACTGTTTTTAATCCTATGATAAATCTCTCATGTGAAATATTAATGAAATTAGTAACGTATAAAATACTCCCTACAATAATAAGAGGAATACCAAATTTTACTACATTTCTTCTTAGTAAAAAAACTTTTCAAAAATTTAACTGAGAGGTATTCTGTAAATTTCTAAAATAATAACTCACTGAGATCAATTACGAAGATTAAAAATAACAAGAGTAATAATTATTATAGAAACTCTATCATATCTTAAGTGATTTAGCTCTTGCCATAATCTTTGCCCTATTCCTCCTGCTCCAACTAATCCTAACACACTTGCTCCACGGATACTTGATTCTAAAGTTAAAAAGTATACAGAGATAACTTGGGGCTTAAGATTAGATAAAATAGCATTCTTATAAATAATAAATTTTGAAGCTCCTAACGACTCCATAGCTTCTAACTGTTTAATCTCGACTTCTTCAGCGTATTCTTTCAATAACTTAGCTGATGTTAGAATATTTATTAAATAAATACTCACAAAACCACTAAATACTCCTGTACTGAATAAACTTACTAAGATAGCAGCAATTATTAGAAATGGCATTGTTCTAAAAAAACAGAGAAAACCGCACTAAATATTTTTTTGGAATTATCTTAAGTTTAAATAGTACATTAGTTAGTATTGGTAATAATATTAATGTTGTGCATAAAGCTAATACAGATGAAAATAGAGCAATGTTAATTGTTTCTATAATCGGTTGTTTCAATTCAGGTAAAAATAGAAAAAAATCTACAGGATACATGCGTCCAAGAAGATTCTGTATCCTTTTAAATCCTAATGAAAAAAAGTTTTTTTGTATCATATTGGCTATATGCAATAAAAAAATAATCAAAACAATAAAAAGACAACGAAGCTAACTTCGTTATAGATTTTTTTAATTATAAAGTTCTTCAAATTCATCTTTAGTCACCTTCTCAGAATCTTTATAAAATAAAACTTTTCCGTCCTTTAATCCTAAAAATCTTTGTACTATATTTTTTTCGCTAGATTAACATCATGAAGATTTATAAGCACTGTTATTCCGTTTTTCTTCATTTAATTTTTTTAAATGTATCCATTATGAGTGTCGTATTTTTTTCATCCAAGCTACTAACAGGTTCATCGGCTAGTAAAAATTTTTTTGGGTTTTGGGCTAATGCTTTAGCTATAGCGACCCTTTGTTTTTTTGCCCCCTGATAAATACTTAGATTTTTTTAAAAGCTTCATCCTCTAAGCTAACTTGCTTTTAAAAAAATCAACACCTTCATTATATTCTTTTTTTGTATATCCTAATAAAAAGACCCAAGGCAGATTTTTACTAAATAAGGTGTTAAAACATTTTTCAACAGTATATAAATTATCTAGTACATTATAATCTTGAAATATAAAAGCAATATCTCTTCTGATGCGTTTTTAACCTTGTTCTATTAGACTGTACTATATTCTCACCTGTTATAATTATCTCTCCAGATTGAGGCTTGTTTAACAAGTTCAAACAACGTAGTAAGGTCGATTTCCCCGCTCCACTTTTTTTCCTACAATCGCAACAAAAATCCCCATTGGGTACTTCAAATGATATATCATTTAATATGTTTTTACACCATAATTAAAAAAATTAGATTCTTTACTTCTAACCTTTCACTATTCACACTATCACCTCATTATTTTTACAATGAACTATAAAATAAACTAATCTATATGGTTAGTAAAAATTTTTATAACTACTATTATATCATTTAAAATAGTTTTTTTCAGTATTTTAATATTACATCTTGTTTAATATTTAGTTTATTTTCTTTTTACATCTTATAATTAATCTATATAAGACAATAATAAACTCGCCTACACAAAATAGACGAGTTTGATTATTATTTAATAAAAAGTAGTAATTTCTTCTACAGATAAACTAGAATCACATACAACTTTAACTTCTCCAGCTTCAGCTACTAATAAACCTGGTACAGTTCTTACAGAGTATTTTTGAACGTAATGATTCAATACCTGATGCATCTGCGAAATCTTCAGAATTAAGGAAGAATGCTTCTACTTTATTAGAAACAACTACTTCACTTAATTTCGGCATGAATTTTCTACAAAATGGGCATGAAGATCTCCCAATAAATAATACAAATTTTTTTCTTTTGATTCAATTTTTTTCTAATGCAGTTTTTTTGAATCAATAACTTTAAAGTTTTCTAAGTGTTGTTCGAATGATTTTTTTCCATCTTTTTAATCTCCTAATATTTTTATAAATACTATTTTACTCCTCTTTTTATAAATATGCTAATATTTTTGCTTACAAAAAGTAAATATGTACAAATTATAGTTTTAAAAACAAAAAAAGAAGTAATGTAAACTTACACTACTTCTCTACTTTAATTCAAAAATGGGGCGGCTGAGGGGAATCGAACCCCCGAATGTCGGAACCACAATCCGATGCGTTAACCACTTCGCCACAACCGCCAAAAATATTAAATTCAAATAAAAAAATGCCTTGAGACAGAGTCGAACTGCCGACACATGGAGCTTCAATCCATTGCTCTACCAACTGAGCTATCAAGGCAAAAATGGCGGTCCCTGACGGGAATCGAACCCGCGATCTCCTGCGTGACAGGCAGGCGTGATAACCGCTACACCACGGGACCCTAACTCTTATTCTCAATGTATTATTTCAAATGGTGACCCGTACGGGATTCGAACCCGTGTTACCGCCGTGAAAGGGCGGTGTCTTAACCACTTGACCAACGGGCCAATAAAAAAACGGAGCAGGAGGGATTTGAACCCTCGCGCCGGTTTCCCGACCCTACACCCTTAGCAGGGGCGCCTCTTCAGCCTCTTGAGTACTACTCCAACTCCACAGGCAGGACTCGAACCTGCGACCCTCTGATTAACAGTCAGATGCTACTACCAACTGAGCTACTGTGGATAAATATTTGTGTTCCTAACGAACAATATTTATTATACAAAAAGTATTAACATAATGTCAATACTTTTGTATAACTTTTTATTTTTTTCAATTTTATAATATTATTTACGTAATAAACGTTGATTTTTTTCACATTTTATAGCTACTTTTTTTATCCAATTTCTATATAAAATATCCCTTTTATTTAACTTTATTTAAGTCAATGTTCATTTTTTTCAGAGATTTTTTTCAATAGATTTATATGCATCATTATTTGGTTCTTCAAATCCTGTAATGCTAAATAAATTTGTTAAAATTTGAATTGTTTCTTTATCATTTTGGATTTCTAGTAAAGCTTGTTTTACTTTTTTTCTGAGTTTCTTCATCAAGATTATTAGATGCTACTACTGTTACACCTGGAATCAATTCACTCTTAGCTATAACTTTAACATCTTCTTTTTAATGTAGGAAATTCTTTAGTATATTTTCTTATTACATTTTTCATAGCTTGCTACCGCATCTACATCTTTTATTTAGTAATAATTGTAAACTTTTATCATGTCCACCACTAAATTGGTATTGAATATCCTTTTTCTAAATCAATACCAGCATCTTTTTAGCATTGCCCCTGCGTAAATATAACCAGAAGCTGAAGATGGATCAACAAAAGCAATTTTCTTACCTTTTTAAATCAGCAATACTTTTTTTATATCAGAATCTTTTCTTACAAAAAAACTTCTGCAAAGTAACCAGGTTTACCACTTGTACTTCTACCTACAAGGAGATTTTTTTGTATTACTTTTGTTTTATTGGAAAGGACAGCTGAAAAATGGTGGAACTAATCCGAAGTCTACACTCCCACTACCTATTCCTTCTATAACCCCTATATAGCTACTTGCTGTAAATACTTCAACTTTCATACCTAATTTATCACCCAATGCTTTCGCAAACGGCGTCGATCATCTACTAGCTTTTCGCTATTACTACTAGGCACCACACCTAATTTCAACACTTTTTTTCTTCTTTTGTTGTACTTTTTTTGAGAACAACCAATTAAAGAAAATACCAATAGAAAAGAAAAAAAATAGTTAATAATATTTTTTTCATTTTACCTACCTCATATTTGTATATATTTTTGTTTTTATACCATAGAGTATAACACAATAATTATAATAAAAAAATAAAAACGCTCACAATTAGAAAAAAATAATAATAAAAAAATAGCTGGCTTATATTTACCAGCTACTTTTTATACTAATTTTTGAAATTGTTATTCTATATTTTTAAACTTTTTTTATTCTGTGTGTAGCCCTTAACTACATATCTACCATACTTTCTTATAGATATTATATCGTCTGGTGTGCAAGTCTTCTCTCCATTTCTTAGAATTACATGATTTAGTTTAATAAAATCTTGTTCTAAAAAAATTCTTTTACCTTACTACGAGATTTATTTGTAATCTTAGCTACTATAGAATCTATTCGAAACGATGAACTTACTATTTCAAAATCTTCATATTTTTCGATTTTTACTTCTGTGAGATCAACTCTTTGAAAATCAAGATTTACTCTTCCAGCTTTTTGTAAATTCCATTGCTATGTAATCAGCAATTTCATCATCGACAAAAAAATATAGACCCTCATTTTCTAAAAACAATTATATCCCCAAATCTATTAAAATTAATTCCAAGATTGTGAACTGCTCCTAGAATATTTCTATGTTCTACTTTATTAAATTTATTATTAAACTTTGCTTTTTAAACAAACAATATCATAATCTACGTCATAATATTCATTAGAAATAATCTTAGCTTTTTTTCTTTCAGCATCATCAAAACCGCCAAAAAAATTCAACTTTAAAAATCACCATAGTTATACGCTACTATTTGACTAAGAACAACTTGTTCAAAAATTCGTTAGAATTTTGTAACGGTATTACGATTTTTCCACAAAACTAATACTTTGTAGTAATTTTTTTCAGCTACTTCTCTTTGTTCTGTAGACGCTTGTTGTAAAAAAATTTAACTTCTTCATAGCATTAAGATAACTTAAACAATAACATTATTATTAGGTTTTTCTATAACACTAAGTACTACAAGAGCCGCTATTGGTGATATATCTAACATTCCAAATGGTGGAATGATTTTTTTCTGAAAAATTTTTTTAGATATGGTTCACAAATCGCCTCTAAAAAAACTCTACAATAAAATTATTTTTTTAATTTGAGGAAACCATGAAGTTAAAATATACGCTAACATACTGTATTCATAAAAATTAAATAAATATTTTACGAATTTATATACCCAAAAATACTCTGCTATATTTAACAATATTAATACTCTCCTTCGTAAAAGTCTCCTGAAACTTCAACACCATTAGGAACACATAAATAAATATCTTCACCAATAGTTTTTTTAGTCTAGCACCTAGAGCATAGATCCCTCCAGAAATAAAATCTAAAAGTCTATCAGAAGTCTCAATATCTAACTTGCTTAAGTTGATAATTACTACTTTATTGCGTTTAATATCATCCACGATATCTTTACTATCCGCAAATACTAATGGTTCAGTTAGTATTACATTATTAGTTCTTCCTGCGGGTTGACTTTGTATGTTTTGTTTACTTACCACTGGATTCTCCTTTTTCACCGGTCTTGGCTTAGGTTGTTCTTTCCTTACTTCATTTTTTCTACTACTTCTTCTTCAAAATCCTCTTCTCCAACAAAAAAGATTATTGAATTTTTTTCATCATACTCATATTCTCAAACCTCAACTTACTTATATTTAACTATATCATTATAGCATGTAAGTGGTAATTTATAAAGTAATAAGACAAAAAAACACTTACAAAAAGTTTAAAATTCTAATTTTCGCTAGAACTTTTTTTGTGCACTCATAAAAAAATCAATAAATTTTTCAAATATAGTAATTACAAAAAGCCTTAGAGTAAAATACTCTAAAGCTTTTAATTTTATCCATAGAATTTATTATATCTATCTCTTATTGAAAGTAATAATTTTTCCTACTAATACTTTTTAAAATAGAATAAACAGGTATTCCTAAAATTGCGCCAACAACTCCTCCTATATTCACTCCGATAAGAATAACAAAAATTACTGTAAGAGGATGCATATTCATGCTTCTTCCCATTATATTAGGAGAAATGATATTTCCTTCTAAGAACTGCACGATTCCCCATACCACTAGCATTTTTAAGTACCATTATCCAACTTGTTGAAGCTGCAACTAACATAGCTGGTGTTATTGCAATAACTGGCCCAAGGTAAGGTACGATACTTAAAAATGCAGCTATAGTAGCTAATGAAAATGCATAATGTAATCCTATAATGTTATAACCTATAAATAACATTACTCCTATACATAATGAAACTAACATCTGTCCTTGGATATAAGATCCTACTTTATCATCAATTTCATCAATTGTTTCAGCAACAGGTTGTTTCAATTTTTTCGGTAGTAGGCTAATTACAAACTTGTTAAAAGTGAGATGCATCTTTTAATAAGAAGAATAACACAAATGGCATAGTAACTAAAACTGAAGCTGTAGAAGAAATAGATGATACTACCCCTTGTGCAATAGATGTAGCTATGCTAACTAGTTTTTCACTAATCTTAGAAACATTAAGATTATTATTGACATATTCCACAACTACTTGCACGTATTCATTATCAGAATATGTCTCCAAATATCCTTTAACCACCCTCAATATATCTTGGTAATGCAATTATTAAATTCTGTGTTTGCTCCACAATAATAGGAACTACCCCTATAATTACAATTAGTATCGTAATTATACCAACGAAGATAGCAAGTAAACTAGCAATAAACCCTAGACATTCTCTTCTCGAATAAGTTCACCAATGGATTTTAACATGTAATAAAATACATAGGCGACTATTATTGGTGTAATTATACTTGAAACTATCGTATTTATCGGTGTAAAAATATACGATATTTCTGTATAAAGATAAATAGCTATACCCTAATAAAATAACTATTAAAAAGGATATAGATTATAAATTTCCCTCCGATAAAAAGCTAGTAGCTTATCTTCACGTGACTTTTTCAATTCTTGTTTCTTTTTTTATTTTTTTCTAATTCTTTATCCATAGAATTTCCTTTTCTGATAAATTATCTCACAATAGTTTGAGATAATTCATAAATTGTAATAATGGTTATATATGCAATATATCCTAGTGCAAAAAGAAGCTAAAATCACAAATACCTTAATTTCTCTTGTACTATTTTTTTCTTGAAAAAAATTTTCCAAAAATCTATTCGTATCATTGAAAAAAATTCGCAAGTAATATCATAAAAAAAATAAGATCATTAATTTAAAAACATTCATTATTTCAACCTACTTGATAATGTTATTTAAACATATCAAGCCATCCTTTTTTTCTTGAAGAACCATAACATACCGAACGCGATACCCTAACATTATAGCTACAACTAAAAAGTAACCATATTGCCATTCTAATTCTGGCATATATTTAAAGTTCATACCATACCATCCTACTATGAAGGTTAATGGTAAGAAAATAGTAGAAATAACGGTAAGTGTCATCATGATATTGTTAGATTTAAGTGAGTTATATGTCATAAAGTTTTCACGGATATCACTGGCTAACTCACGGTTTGCTTCAATTATCTCAGTTTGTTGAACAAGGTCATCATAAATATCGTGGAAATATTTTTCTATCATTATCTGTCATTTCAACGCGACGTGAAACTAAGAATCTATGAATAAGCTCACGCATTGGTAGTAATCCACGACGAAGTTTCAACAGATCACTTCGAAGATCAAATACCTCATCCATAATCTTACTTCCAGAAGTATATGAATCAGTTTCCTCAATTTCATCAAGACGATTTTCGATTTTTTTGAAATAATAGGAATATATCCCTCTACTATTTCTGATACAAGCATGTGCATAACATGTAAAGGTGAATATTCTGCACCACGTTGTAATATTTTTGGAACGATTTTATTTACGTAACGTATGTGTGAGAGGTGGAACGTTACAATATAATTTTTTTCCCAACAAACATATTTAGAGTTTCGTAGTCATCATCTATATTTTTTTAATACATGAGATACTAAGAAAATTTGTTGTCTTGTAATTTCAATTTTTTTGGTCTTTGTAAAAGCGTTAAACAGTCTTCAATTAAAAGTTCGTGGAACTTGAAGAAAGTTGTTAACAAGTTAATTTCACTACGCGTAGGAGTATCAAAATCAACCCAATACCACGCTATGTCTTGCTCTTTTAAGTCTTTCTAAACTAACATCAGTAAGAATATCTCCTTTTTGTCTACTGCCATAGTTTTTTTAACATTAGATTTCACCTCTCTCTTTATTTTTCACATTTACCATAATACCACACTTATAAAAAATAGTAAATTTATTATTTTTAAATTAGTAGAAATATAGTGCATCACAATACCTGCTGCTATAGAGACATTTAAACTCTCTGCTCGTCCAGGCATTGAGATTTTTAAGTAAATTATTTACTTTTGATAATATTTCCTCACTTACTCCTGCACCTTCATTACCAAAAAAACAACCGCAACTTTTCCTGTAATATTGTCTAGCTGTTCTATATACTTATCCGCTTTTTAAACTAGTAGCGAAAAATATTAAATTCGTGCATTTCATCTATTAATTCAACTAAATCTATATTATCAAAGCAATCTATATGAAAGTTGCTCCCTTGTGTACTACGGATAACTTTTTTTGTCCATATAAACTTGTAGTACCTTTTCCAAGAATAATACAATCAAAGTTGAATGCATCTGCAGTTCTAATAATCGTTCCTAAATTACCTGGATCTTGAACCTTATCTAAGATTAGAACTTTACCATAATTGTTAATATCTAACTCTTTTTTTATCAATACGGCATACTGCTATAATCCCTTGCGTAGTTATTGTATCAGATATACTTTTCATAACACTGTCTGTGACTTTTTATTAAATCACCTTCAAAAGAGTCTACAATATTATATTCATCAAAACTTTCTGAAATAATAATTTCTACTACTACTTTTTGCATCTAAAAGCTTCTTCTACAAGGTGTTTTCCTTCTATTAAATATCTACCGTATTTTTTTATATTTTTTTATTATCTTTTAATTTTTGAATATCTTTAATTCTTTTTATTACTTGCTGATGTTATCATTTTTTTCTCCAATTAATTTATTTTATATTTTTTTAGCATTCATACTAATTATAATCAATGTTGAACAAATTTTTCAAATTATGATATAATTCACTTACAGATATTATAATAAAAAGGAGTTCATTATGTCATCATTTTTTTACTATCAACAATAGTTTTTAGTGGTTGTTTTAGGAGCAGTTGGACTATTTAATTACTTCAGATTAAAAAGGCGCTGTGACGAAACTTCCTTATGAAGAATTCAGAAAAGATCTTAGAAAAAGTTCAATTAATCGACGTTAGAGAAAAAGAAGATTTCAAATACGCTCACATTAACGGTGCTCGTAATATGCCTTCTTCTCAATTCAATTTCTTATATACATCTTTAAGAAAAGACCAACCTATTTATCTATGTGATAAAAACGGAACTTTAGCTCCTCGTGCTGCTTTAACTCTTAAAAAGAATGGTTATACAAACGTTTATATGCTAAAAAAATGGTCTTCAAGATTGGAAAGAAAACCTTAAAACTAAACGTTAATTTTTTTATGTACCTAGTTTATTTATAAAGCTAGGTACTTTTTAATTTATCATAGAGATAAAGTCTATACACGATTAATTTACATTTTTGCACAGGCTATCCCCTATTGAATACTAGAATATTTTTATGGTATTATTATCCTTAAATAATCCATATGGAGGTCAACTAATGACTAAATACTATTACGATCCTACAAACAACCGTGGCTACATCCCTGGTAGATATGTTAACAAAGTGGTATTCTTATTAATCACTTTCTTTTTTTAGGACATTTTGGAATTCAATATTTCTACATTGGAAAAAAACTTTAAAGGGATACTATGCTTACTATTTTGTTGGACTTTTTATTCCATCAATCATAGCTTTCTTCACATTTGTCATAACACTATTTAAAACCAACAAATGAACATGGTGATATATTCATACATTATTAAAAAAACAAGGTTGAAAAATTTCAACCTTGTTTTTTTCTTATATTTTTAAGCGATTTTTATACGCTCCCTTTTTTTGTTCTCATTACAAAATATACTTTTTTTAAAAATATTGATTATACCAACGTCTATAAGACCTATTCCATAAACCCTTTTAGTTTATTCAACTTCGATGGGTGTTTTAATTTTCTGATAGCTTTTGCTTCGATTTGACGAATACGTTCACGAGTTACCCCAAACGCACTACCCACTTCTTCTAAGGTATGAGTCTTACCATCTTTTAGACCAAAACGCAATTTCAGAACATTTTCTTCACGATCAGTAAGTGTTTCTAGTATCTCTTCTAGTTGTTCTTTTAGAAGTTCGTTTGCAGCGTGCTCTACTGGAGATTGAGCTTCTTTATCTTCGATAAAGTCTCCTAAATGTGAATCATCCTCTTCACCGATTGGTGTTTCTAATGAAACTGGCTCTTGAGCTATTTTTAGGATCTCACGAACTTTTTCTGGAGTCATATTCATTTTCTTAGCGATTTCTTCAGGTTTTGGTTCGCGACCTAAATCTTGAAGTAATTGTCTTTGAATACGAATTAGACGGTTAATAGTTTCAACCATATGAACTGGGATACGAATAGTTCTTGCTTGGTCTGCGATAGCTCGAGTGATTGCTTGACGAATCCACCAAGTAGCATATGTTGAGAATTTGAATCCTTTTGAGTAATCGAATTTTTCTACGGCTTTGATTAATCCCATGTTACCTTCTTGGATTAAGTCTAAGAATAACATTCCACGCCCAACATAACGTTTAGCAATACTTACTACAAGACGTAAGTTAGCTTCAGCTAAATCTTTTTTTAGCTTGTTCTTTTTTTCTTCCTCTGTTCCTGTTTCAATAAGTTTAGAAAGTTCTAGTTCTTTCTCTTTTGATAATAGCGGCACCTTCCCGATTTCTTTTAAGTACATTCTTACAGGGTCATTAGTTCTGATTCCTGCTGGAACTGATAAATCTTCAAGATCAAGTTCTTCTTCCTCTTCTTCTTCATGATTAGCATTAATCAGGATAATATCCTCATTATTTAACTCTTCATAGAAATCATCCATTGCATCTGAAGAAATATCTAATTTCGATAATGATTCAACTATTTCTTCTTGAGTTAACTCCCTTGTTTTTTTCCCTTTTTTTCTAACAATTCGTTTTTTTAATCGTTTCAAAAATCTTTTGCTTTCTTAACCATGTTCTTCTCCTTCTACTTCTTATAATTTTTTTAACTTGTAACAACAGTTCTTTTTGTGCTTCAATATCCATTTCTTGAATAGCGATTCTTAGTCTATCTTTAATTTCTTTTTAATGTCACTTGTTTATTTGAGAAATATCGTATATAATCGCCAACAACATCTGACATTGGATTTTCCTCAATTAGAAAAATCTGTTTCATCTATATATGTTGCAACCCTTACTACTTCTTCATCCTCAATACTGTGTATAAATTTATGAATATGGAATTCCAAATTATTATTATAATAAATTACCAAATAATCCATCAGATTCACAAAAAAACTTCTTGAGGAAATTGACACTTCTCTAAATCATTATATTTTTTTCAACAAATAACGCCCTATCGACAAAAAGTATTTAAATAATCTACACATCTTTTTATCATAATTAGTCGTTCTAAACAACAACTCTGGATTGGCTGGAGCTATCCATTCTTCTGCCGCTCTTTTTTTCTTTTCACATTCACTTTACCTAATTCTTTAAGAAGAACTTGTCGCTCGATTCCGAACTCCTCTGCCAAATTAGTAAGTAACATGTATTTTAGTGATTCATCTTCTACATAAGCAATATTAACAAGTAGTTCATTTTTTATATTTAATACGTTGTTCAATATTAGTTTTTTTGAATCATTTTTTTACAATATTCAATTTTTATAATTAATAAAGTGCTCTTTTATTATTTCTTAAATAATTTTCAACATCAAAAATCAGGATTTCTAGAATTTTTTTCAGTTAAAAAAATTCATCCAAATCTTTAGCACCAGAAAAATTTTTAACTTATAAATATTATCCGTTGTCTCAATAATTCTATTTCCAATTTCTATTTGTGCTTTTTGAACCCGCTTCATCATTATCTAAACTCAATGTAATTTTTTCTTTTACAAGTGATAAAATTTCTTTTAATTTGTTATTATCTATGTTTGTTCCCATTAATGCTACGGCATTTTTCACGCCATTTTGATGGGCTTTAATAACATCCATATACCCTTCGCATAATATCACTTCATTTTCTTTGGCTATAAATGAGCGTGCGTCTGAAAAATTATATAAAACTTTTCTTTTTTTCAAAAATTTTTCGTTTCATGCGTATTGTAGTATTTCGAACACTCCTATCCGTAGACATAGTTCTACCAGAAAACGCTACAACTTGATTCTGATTATTTTTTTAATAGGAAACATTATTCTATCTTTAAAGACATCATAGTAATTTTCATTATCATTTTTTCCTAATAGTCCCGCTTCAACCATTAAATCTAAATTGATTTTGTTCGAATTAAAAAAGTTTAAAGCAATATTGTTTTCACGGGGCGCATATCCAATATTGAAAATGCTTAATAACATCTACACTCAGTCCCCTATCTAATAAATAATTAAGCGCATCTTCTGCTTCTTTTTGTATTAAGAAGGATATAATTAAAATAATCTGCTAAAAAGCCTGTGTCCATAGTACATTATATCAAGTTCATTATTTAAATCGTAACTCTCTTCTTTATTATTATTTGACTCTATATCCAGTCCTAACCTTGTCCCTAGCTTTTACGATTGCTTGATTATATGTAATGTTCTCTATTAGCGATACAAATTGAAATATATTTCCACCTTTACCACATCCAAAAACAATGGGCTATTTTTTTCAGGTGAGACCGTAAAAGATGGTGTTTTTCTCATTATGAAATGGACATAAACCCTAAGTAATTTTGTCCACGTTTTTTTCTAATTTTACGTATTCACTAACGAGACTAACTATATCAATATTATCAAAAATATAGTCGATATCCTGTTTAGATATTTTTTTGCCACCTTGTGCTCCTCCTTTTTTGCTGACCATTAAAAAAATAATGAAAAGATTATTTCCCAACACTAATTATAACATAAACTAAATTATTTTTAATATAGTATAATTAAAAAAATTTGTAGAACTACACCAAATATACATAGTACTATTCTGTAATATTTTTAATATTTTTCACCTCTTATCAATTCTATAAATTCCAACTTAATAGTGGGACTGATTCGACAAAATCGATTTACGAAATCACGATTTTTGAGTCACGCCCAACCAGTCTCATCTCCCTAATCGAACTACAAATAAAAATAATTGTATCTAAACAATAAATTTATATAATTATTATAGTGTTGCTTCAAAATCTCAAAATTCACAAAAAAATTATGTGAAAACTCATTGACAAAGTATCGTATCATATCTAAATTCACTATAAAAAAATCTTTTAGATATCGAGTAAACTTCGTTGAAAAACTCCAATAAAATCGATTTCTCCGAAATTACGATTTTTTTAAATCACTCTCTATTATTTTATTCCTTACTATTACTACCTTACTATAAAATTATAAAGCTTTATAGCATTTTTATTATATTTTAGGTTATAATAGGGATATCATTTCAAAAAAAGGAGTATTAAAGTGAAAGTAATTATAGTCGGTGGTGGTAAAGTCGGTGAACTTCTTTGCGCTGATTTTTCTAACACATTTGATGAAGTGACAATTATCGACACAAATGAGCGACGTGTTGAAAAGCTCGTTGAAACATATGATATTAAAGGATTGGTTGGTAATGGTGCGAATTCTGACATATTATTAGAAGCTGATGCGGCTAACGCTGATATGTTTATATCTGTTACTACTAGTGATGAAATAAATATGATTTCGTGCATAGCAGCTAAACAGATTGGAGCAAAATATACAATTGCGAGAATACGTAATCCAGAATATTCTAAAACAAAAGAATTTATAAAACAATCTCTAGGAATAGACCTAATGGTCAATCCAGAATACGAAGCAGCAAAAACAAATTTTTCTATATGCTGAAATATCCAACAGCAATAAAAGTAGAAAGTTTTTTTCTAACAATAAATTCAATATCTTAGAAGTAATAATTAATGAGAACAGTATACTTAATGGAGTATCTCTAATAGAAAGTAAAAAATACATCGATTTTCCATCACTAGTTTGTTTAGTTGAGAGAAAAGGAGATGTCTTTGTACCTCGCGGTAATTATATTTTTTTGAAGTTGGAGATAAAGTTCATATCACTGCTTCTAACAAAAATCTTAAAAACTTCTATAAGTTATTAGGAAATAAAGAAAAATCTTGAGAAAAAAAGGTAACATCTTCTTTAATTATAGGTGCAGGGAAAAATCGCTCACTACTTAGTTGAGTTTTTACAAAAAGTATCATTCTATACTAAAGTTATTGAAATTGATAAAGAAAAAGCCATATCCCTAAGTGAAACCTTCCCAGAAATTGATGTTATCTGGGCTGACGGTAGTGATAGAGACACATTAATTGAAGAAGGTATCCAAACATTTGATAGTTGTATTTCTCTTACAGGTCTTGATGAAGAGAATATTATAATTAATCTATATGCACATAAGCTTGGTATTAAGAAAACTGTTGCTAAAAGTGAATCGTGCATCTCTTAAACAAATAGCTGAAGATATTGGGCAATATTCATACATCACACCAAAAAGAAATTGTTGGAAATATAATAAAAAAATATACAAAAATCTCTGCAATGTAGTCGAGCTTCTGATATAGAAAGTTACTATCGTATAGCTAGCAATAAAGCTGAAGTTATAGAGTTTAAAATAACAAGTGACAATGCTAAAGTCATAGGAACTAAGCTTAAAGATCTAGCTATAAATGACAACATGCTTATCGCATTTATCATTCGTAATAATAAACAAATCTTCCCGAATGGTGAAGACGAAATTAAAAGTAAATGATAATGTTGTGGTTGTAAGTTATGGAAATAAACTTGAACATATCGATGATATTCTTGCAAGGAGGTAGCCTATGAATTTTTAAAATGGTTTTTAACGTCGTTGGGAAAATGTTAATGCTCTTAGCGGCACTATTAATTCTTCCTACAATCGTATCATTAATTTATGATGAACAACTTCGCATTACAATTTCTTTTTTTAGTACAGTTATTGTATGCTTTCTATTATCAGTAATAATGCATTATTTAACAAAAAGATGTAACTGAACGTGATTTCTACAAGAGAGAAGGATATGTAATAGTAACTTTAACATGGGTTATCTTTTTCTCTGTTAGGGGCACTTCCATTCTATTTATCTGGAGAAATACCACACTATATTGATAGTTTATTTGAGACAGTTAGTGGCTTTTACGACTACAGGTTCAACTATATTACAGGATATTGAATCTTTATCCAAAAAGTCTATTATTCTGGCGTAGTTTTACACATTTTATAGGAGGTATGGGGGTTATTGTCTTCGCGCTTGCAATTCTTCCACGATCTCCACACACCATCCATATAGCTAAGGCAGAAGTTCCTGGTCCATATTTTTGGTAAAGTGGTATCATCTATGAAACAAAACAGCAATATATCTTTATGGTATTTATATTGCATTAACAATCATATTATTCTTCCTACTATTGCTAGGTGGAATCGGAGTTTTCGATAGTATTAATCTAGCATTTTTCTACAGCGGGAACTGGCGGTTTTGCTGTAAGAAACACGGGTATCGCATATTATAATAGTACTTATATTACAGTTGTTATTGCTATTTTTTTATGCTAATATTCTCTATGAATCTTAGTTTAATATATTTTTGTAGTCTTTAAAAGATACTTTAAAGTACTAAAAAAAGTGAAGAATTACGTTGGTTTTTTTCGGAATGATATCTATTCTATCTATAATAATGTTTTTTTAGATATTTATCGTTCGTATGATACACCTAACCATAGTTTACTAGATGTGTTCTTCACCGTTTCTTCAGTTGTTTCGACTACAGGATTCACCTACAACGATTTTAATATTTGGCCTGTATTTTCTAAAATGATTATACTTATTCTTATGATAGTCGGTGGCTGTACTGGTGGTACTGCAGGAGGAATTAAGATCCCTCGATTAATTTTCTTTGTAAAAAATGCGAAGCAAAGTATAAGTAAAGCTCTAAATCCAAGAAAAATTGCTATGTTTAAAATAGATGGAAAAGTAGTAAAAGATACTGCACCATTATCTAATTACCTACTATTATTTGGCTTTGTGTATGTTATTATTTTTGTTCTTAATAACATTCCAAATAAACGACTTTGAAGATGCAATTTCTTTAACTGTCACATCAATTAGTAATGCTGGGCCTGCGTTTAATCACTATGGTCCTATGAGTAACTTTTTCACAGATTCCATATTTTTACAAAAATAGTTCTATCTATTTCAATGTTACTAGGGCGTTTAGAATTAATGCCATTAATAGTATTCTTCTCTGCAAATACATGGAAAAACGTAGAAAAAGATCAAGAGAAAATTAAAGAATTACTAATAACTTCATTGAATAATATACTGGTTGGAATGACTCAAAAACCATAATTTTCGAGTCATCCACATTTTTATCAATCAATACAAAAAGACGAGTTCTACTTATAGATCTCGTCTTTTTATCATTGAAAACTATCTCTTGAATTTCTTCATTGATTCTTTCATCTAGTTCTTCTTTAGTAATTAATTCATCATTATGCGCTTCTGTATACCCTAGTATTATACCTAAAGAATTCTTAACATTGTGTAACATAATTTTTCTTCTGTTCATTTTTTTATCCAATTCTGAACTTCTTTTTATAAATCATAAATATATTTAAAAAAATACAAAAAAATGTTAAAGGCAGGAAAAAAATATTTTTAATATGTATTGCGGCAATAAGAAATACTACTATTAATAGATTTACAGTTATGAAAACTAATCATATTTTTTTCATGATATAAACTATAAACCTCTTTTTTTATTTATGCCATGTTCTTTAGCAGTATTTTTTTAATAGCTTCTGATTTTTTTCACCACTTTGGACTTTTTGATAGATTATCTCTACAATATCATCAAGATTAAGGTCTGTTATTTCTTCATCCTTTGATGGAGAAATAATAACAACAAATTCCCCCTTTTTTTCCTTAATTTCTCCACCTAACATATCTAATATCACGCTAGCTTCATATGTTTCAATTTGTTCAAACATCTTCGTAAGTTCTCTCGCTACTGCGATTTTTTTCTTGTTGGTGCAATTTTAGCGATCTCTTCCACTAAGTTTTTTTACCCTGTGTGGACTTTCATATAAAATACCAGTTGTCTTTGAGCTTAAAATAATTTCTAACTTTTGTTTAAGTTCTTTACTTTTTTTCTCGGTAAGAATCCATAGAAAGTATAATTATAAGATTCTATACCGCTAGCAACAAGTGCAGTAAGTCCCGCATTAGCACCTGGTAAAGCTACAACATCTAGTCCTGCAGTTTTTTTACCTTCTCTACAAGTACATACCCTGGATCTGAAATACATGGCATTCCTGCATCAGTTACCAATGCTATATCTAATCCTTCTTCTAAGTATTCTATTATCTTATCACTCATTTTATCTTCATTATGCTCATGATAACTAAGTAGTTTTTTACCCTTCACTTCATAATGATTCAATAACTTCTGAGTATTTCTCGTATCTTCACAAGCTATTATATCCGCTTCTTTTAGCACTCTTAGTGCTCTTAATGTAATATCTTCCAAATTACCTATTGGTGTTCCCACTAAATATAACATAGTTATTTTTTTCCTTTATTTTTAATATTAAATTCTTTTTATTTTTTTGCCTTTTTTTCTGTATTCAAATTAAGTAAAATATACTCTTCTTTGCTACTACGAGTTCGTTTTTTTGAATAGACTTTCTGCACTCGTAGCTTCACTTTTTCGTCTTAAACTCTTCAAAATATATAAGTTTTTACAGGTACTCTTACCCTCGTATATTTCGCACCTTTTTTTTCATTATGAGTTTTTATCCTTCTAACAATATCTGTTGTATATCCAGTATACCAAGTTTTGTCACAACACTCAACTACATACATAAAACTACCCATAAATACCATACACTTTCTTCATCTCGTCTGTATAACTACCATCTTCATTGTAAATATAGAATGGTTGTTCAACTTTAATATCGCTAACCTTAGAAATACTCCCCTCAACAAGTACTATTTTTACTATTCTCACTTGAAGGCTTACTATATACAAACCTTATTCTCTTAATTGCTAGTCCATTTTTTTCTCACATTCAGATATAATATCACTTATTCTATAAGTTCTATGAACCAATGCAAATTTCCCGTTTTTGTTTAACTAAATATCTAATCGCCTGGATTACATCACTAAGATTACATAGTAATTCATGACGTGAAATATTGTGATTAAACTTTTTCTCGTTGATTCGGCATATTCTCAACGGGAAAAATACGGTGGATTACAAATTACATAGTCGAATGTTGATGGTTTATAATAGTCTTTTACATTTTTTTATATCACCACTTCGTCCTGCTACATTAGTAATTTCATTTAACTCTATACTTTTTTTACTCAGTTCAACTAAGTCTTCTTGAATTTCTAACATTTCTATTTTTGGCATCTGACTTTTTCTCTAAGAATTATTGAGATACCACCATTCCCACTGCAAAGTTCTATAATATTTTTTTCTTAAAAACTTTTTTGGAACATTAGCAAAGTATGGTAATAAAAAAAGAGTCCGTTGACATACTATAATGATCAACTTTTTTTGTAATATCTTATAATTTTTTTCGAAACTGTATCAACTCTTAAATTATCTTCCATACTAACCTCTTGTTAAAAAAATTCTAAATTATTGTTATCTAATAAAAATAGTAAAGGCGAATTTTTTTCCAGCACCAATGTTGCATTAACATTTCCATTTAAATCTGCTTGTGCTTGAAGTATTTTTTTCCTGTACCTTACTAATATTAACAACATCACTTACGATTTCATCACTATAGCTCCTAGAAACTTCCATATTTAAATATTTGAAAAACTCTACTACTTCATCTTTAGATTTTTAATTTTTTTCCAACAGATAAATATTAGCAAGATGAGGTTTTTCTCATATATCTTTTTACATATTCTCTAACAATATTTATTAACTCTTCATTCTGTTCAATCTCAATATTTTCACTTTGTCCAATTAATTTAATCTGTTGACAACGTGAAATAATCGTCGGTAATACAGCGCTAATATTTTTACAACTAAGAATAGCTATAATGTCATCTTCTGGTTCTTCTAAAAAAATTTAAGTAAACTGTTTGCTGCTTGCTCTGTCATTTTTTTCGATATCTTTTTATCCAGTATATTTTCTTACCGTAAAATGATTTAACGCTCAAATCAGATTTTTAAAGTTTGAATTTCTTCTTTTTTTATTGAAGTTTCACTTGATAATTTATAAAAATCAACATAATTCCCATGATTTATACTATTGCAGTTTTTTTACAATTTTTCACAACTATAAAATTCTTTATCTTTATTTTCTAAACAAAAAATTGCTTTAACAAAACTCAAAATAAACTCATCACAATATAAACTATCCTCGCCTACTACTAAATAGGCATGGGATAGTTTATTTGTTTTTAATGTATTTGTTAAAGATTTTATTACAATTGTATCTTTACTAAAGTTCATTGTTTAAAAATCCTTCCAATATAGAAAGTGCTTGTTTTTGCACATTCTCATATGTATCACTCGCATCAATTACCTTAATACGTTCGGTATTTTCTTTTGAAAGATCATCATAACCACGTTTGACATTTTTATAAAAATCTAGACTTTCTTGATCCATTCGGTTATTATCATCTCTGTTTTTTGTACGAGCTAGCCCAACTTCAACATCTACACAGAAATATAATGTCAAATCTGGTTCAAGATTATCAGTTGCATATGCATTTATATCTAAAATATCTTGTTTAGAAAGCCCTCGACCATAAGATTGGTAAGCAATCGAACTATCCACAAAACGATCACAAATTACAATATATCCATCATTTACATGTGGTAATATTTTTACAATATGATCACGTCGACTAGCACAAAACAGTAAACTTTCAGTTTTAGCATCAATATCATTTGAACTATCAAAAAGTAGTTCTCTAACTTTCTCACTAAACTCTGTCCCACCAGGTTCACGTGTTGTTATTACTTTATATCCCTCTTCTTTCAAATACTCTGTAGCAAAGTTGATAAAGCTCGTTTTTACCTGAACCGTCTGAACCTTCTACTGTTATGAATTTTTCCTTTCATTTAAATAACCTTTCTTCTATATAATTACTTATTCATAAATTGAGAAATTCTTTCAACAGCTTCTTTTTATATTTTTCCATGCTTGTTGCATAACTAATTCTAAAGAAGTCATTATAAGCTTTCCCAAATGCTGTCCCAGGAATAACCCCAACACGAGCCTCTTTTCGCTAATAATTTACAAAATTCCATCGCTCCAAGTTCTCTATATTCCGCTGGAATTTTTGCAAAAGATATAAAATGCTCCATCAATTTCAGGGATTTCAAAACCTAATTCACGAAGTCTTGGCACCATATAATCTTTTTCTTTCTCTATAAGTTTCAATCATATGATTATTATAATTATCCACATTTTTCATCAGTTAAAGCTACTACAGCAGCATCTTGAATAAATGTTGGAGCTCCAGATACTGTAAACAGATGGAAAACCCCGATTTTTCTAATCATCGCTTGAGGAGCTGCGACAAATCCAATACGCCATCCAGTCATAGCATGAGATTTTGATAATCCACTGATTAGAACTGTTTGTTCTGGAATAAACTCAGCTAGTGATGTGTGTTTATAGTTATATGTAATATCTCCATAAATTTCATCACTAAGTACAAAAATATCATATTTTCCTAATACATCAGCAATCTCTTTAACTTCTTCTCTAGTATAAGAAACACCACTTGGGTTGTTTGGATAGTTGATTAAAAATTGCTTTTTGCATCTTTATTCCCTTCTAGAGCTTTTTCTAAATCACTTGGATGAACTTTAAAGCCATTATCAGCTGTGTCAATGAATTTAATATTACATTTATTTAAAATACCTACTCCCTCATAAGCTGAGAAGTACGGTGTTACTACTAAAATAGTATCCCCTTGGTTTGTAATAGCTGAAATAGTATGTTCTATCGCCGCAGAAGCACCAATAGTTACGATAACTTCATCTGAACTATATTTTAAATTATATCTTTTCTCTAAGTTTTTAGCCCACGCTGCTCTTAATGGCTCAATACCATTGTTCACTGAATAGTGTGTTCTATTATTATCTAAAGCAACTTTCGCAGCTTCTTTAACCTCTTCAGCAGTATCAAAGTCAGGCTCTCCTAATGTTAACTTGATAATTCCTTCAATCGTTGAAGCAAATGCATCAAATTCTCTAATTGGAGATCCTGTAAGATTTGCTAAAAGACGTGTTAAATTTGTTTTTCTAATGATTTTTTTAATATCCATATATATATCTACCTTCCTTTAAAATTAGGTACATTGTTAATATAACATTTCTAATATTGTAACATATTTTTCAACAAAAAAATTAAATTAGTATCTTAAAATATCAAAGTGAAAAAAATTAACAATGAATACATAATATTTTTATAGTATTTTTCATTAAATTTTCAAGATGAAATATCGGATATTTTTTTATAAAAAAATTCAGAAAAATTTAAAGAAAAGTATTGAAAAAAATGATTTGATTAGTATTATAATATTTCTAACACATTTAAAAAAATTAATTGTTTTTAAAAGATAAGGAGAAATATAATTATGACAAAACTAACAGTAAATGATATCAGAGTAGAACTTACAACTACTCCAAAAGAAAAAACACCCGACGATAAACTAGGATTTGGTACAGTCTTTACAGACCATATGTTCGTTATGGATTGGTCTTCTGATAAAGGGTGGTATGATCCACGTATCGTACCTTACGGACCTATTCCAGTTTCACCTGCTCTAAACGTATTACACTATGGACAAAGTGTTTTCGAAGGTATGAAAGCATATAATGCTAATGGAGAAGCAGTTTTATTCCGTCCAGAACAAAAACTTCAAACGTCTAAATAAATCTTCAGATCGTATTGCCTTACCAGAGCTAGATGAAGAATTTGCATTAGCTGCTCTTAAAAAATTAATCTCTATCGATAAAGAATGGATTCCTAAATCAGAAGGTACTTCTTTATACGTTAGACCATTCCTATACGGTGCTGAAGAAGCTCTAGGAGTACATCCGAATAACGAAGTTAAATTCGTAATTATCTTATCACCATCAGGAAGCTACTTCAAAGCAGGATTACAACCAAACAAAATCTTCGTAGAACACGAATATGTACGTGCTGTTCGTGGTGGATTCGGATTCGCTAAAACTGCAGGTAACTACGCTGGATCACTAAAAGGTCAAAAGAAAGCACAAGAACTTGGTTACTCTCAATCACTATGGCTAGATGGAGTTGAACAAAAATACATCGAAGAAGGTGGAGCTATGAATATCTTCTTCAAAATTGATGGAACATTCGTTACTCCAGAATTAAATGGTTCTATCCTTCCAGGTATCACTCGTGCTTCAGTATTAGAATTACTTAAATCACTAGGTGAAAAAGTGGAAGAAAGAAAGCTATCTCTTGAAGAAGTTTATGAAGCTTACGATAATGGAAAACTTGAAGAAGTATTCCTATGCGGTACTGCAGCCGTAATCGCTCCAGTTGGAGAATTATTCGATGGTACTAAAAAAATTAGAACTTATCACTGATAACAAAACCTGGAGAATGGACTCAAAAAAATCTACAACCTACTAACTGGTATCCAATTAGGCAAAAGTTGAAGATAAATTTGGTTGGGTTGTAAAAAGTAGAAGATTAATATTAATAAAAGATTCCAAGTTTAATAATTTGGAATCTTTTTTTATATTATCTTATAGTTAGTTTTATATACTTTTTATTTTTAAATCTGTTATATATAATTGATACTAACAGATATCACTTTTTAAGAAAATAAAAATGAAGTAGGAATTATCTCCTACTTCATTTTTTTATTATTTAAAGAATTTTAATTTTTCTCTATATTTTATTTTTTTATAAGCAAATGTATAAAGTGCAGAAACTAATGTAACAGCCCCTACAAAGTTACCTAAAAAAATACTGTTCCCATGTTTTTGGATAAATTGTAAAACTGAGATATTTGCACCTTCAAACATTGCAGCTGGGATTGCGAACATGTTCGCAACCAAGTGTTGGAATCCAATAGCAACGAATGTCATAATTGGGAACCATACACCAAACATTTTACTTCCTACATCTTTAGCAGCAAAGTTTAACCATACTGCCATACCTACTAACCAGTTACACCCTACAGCTGAGAAGAACACTTGCCAGAATGTTAAATACACTTTTTGATTCACCAGCTGAGATAGTTTTAGCTGCAATAGAACCACCAGTTAAACCAGTTAAATGTCCTAAGAAATAAGCAATAACTAGAGAACCAACAAGGTTAGCAAATGTAATAACTACCATATTTTTAGCCAATAGTTTAAAACTTATTTTCTTATTAAACCACGCAACAGTTACAGCCATCATATTACCTGTAACTAACTCTCCACCACCTACTAAAAATACAAATAAGTCCGATTGGGAAAAACAGATGCTCCAAGTAATGCACCAATTCCACCAAATTCTTTAGGAATTGATCCTGATACACGAAGTAAGGCTAAAAATCCTACTCCTATAAATGCCCCACCTAAGAAACCTAAACTTAACATATATTTAAGGCTTGCAGTTGCTTTTGCAGTACCTTTTTTAATAGTTAGTTCATAAACTTCTTGAGGCTCTAAAAATGCTTTAGATTCTACAGTGTTTGTCATAATAACACTCTCCTTAAAAAAATTTATAATAATTACATAGATAATAATTTTTCTACATCTACATTAAAGATTATACTATAACAATGATATTTTTTTCAATACTGTTTTTAATACAGTTTTTATTAAAATATAGATAATTTAACAAAGGTACTCTTCATTGTTTTTTTATTAATATTTTCAAATATATTAATATTCTTTAAATCGTAAATCAATAAAACTACCACTAATAAAAACGTTTTTCTATGAAAAATTGTATTTTTTTAATATTTGAATTATTCTTTTTTTCTTACTACACTCTATAATAACAGCATTTGAAGCTTTTCAACCTAAAAATAATTCTTAAAAAAAATAATAAATATAAATTCTTCGAAAATAAAAATTTAAATATTATAAATTTATAAATAGAAAAAAATTACTGAAAATTTCAAATATATTTTTCTCATATTTTCAATAATATTTTCAAAAAAACGGATTTACAAGAATCTTGAAACATACTAAAATTTATCCTGTTATAATAATAATTCTCAATTTAAAATCATTATAGCTAAATTACAATATTCCTAAAGAATTTAGTACTTTATTAATTTCTTCAAATCAATTTTACCAATTATACAATATAACTCCTTATCTTTATTTGAATTTAGAAATTTCATACATATAAAAAAAGCGATTGGATAATTTCCAATCGCTTAATTTACTATCTTGCAACCTTAACTGCTCTAACCTCACGAATAACATTAACTTTAATGTTTCCTGGGTATTGCATCGTTTCTTCGATTTTATTTTTAACTTCTTTGGCAATTTTGTAAGTTTTTGTATCATCTACCTCTTCTGGATTTACGATTACACGAATCTCACGACCTGCTTGAATAGCAAATGTTTTTTCCACACCTTTGTGTTCATTTGCAATTTCTTCAAGTTTTTGTAGACGTTTAATATAGTTTTCTAATGACTCTCTTCGAGCCCCTGGACGTGATGCAGAAAGTGCATCCGCTGTGGCAACAATGACAGAAATCGGATGTGTTGGTTCAGTATCACCGTGGTGTGAAGCAATTGCATTAACAACAATTGCATTCTCTTTATATTTAAGAGCTAAAGCTACACCAATTTCAACGTGCGAACCTTCAACCTCATGATCAAGTGCTTTACCAATGTCATGTAATAAACCTGCACGACGAGCTGTTGCGACATCTAAGTCTAGCTCAGCTGCGATAAGTCCAGAAATATACGCTACTTCCATAGAGTGTTGTAGTCCATTTTGACCGTAACTTGTTCTATATTTTAACTTACCAACGATTTTCACTAAATCTGGATGCATATTGTGGATTCCAAGGTCGAATGTAGCTTGCTCCCCTGCATCACGAATAACTTGATCAATGTTTTTACGTGCTTTATCAACAGCTTCCTCAATTTTTGAAGGATGGATACGACCATCATCAATAAGTGATTTAATCGCAGTTTTTGCAATCTCACGACGTATTGGATCATATCCAGAAAGGATAACTGCTTCTGGCGTATCATCAATAATTAAATCTACCCCTGTTAATGTTTCTAAAGTACGAATATTTCTTCCTTCACGACCGATAATACGACCTTTCATATCATCACTTGGAAGATCTACAACAGATACAGTAGTTTCACTAACTACATCTGTAGCAAAACGTTGTAATGATTGAACAATAAGTTCTTTTGCACGTTTATCAGCAACGTTTTTCGCCTCTAGTTCTTTATTTCTTATATATATTGCCATGTCTTTAGCCATATCAGTCTCAACTGCGGCCATAATCTCTTCACGAGCTTGTTCTTCTGTTAAGTTTGCAATTCTTTTGCAACTCTGTTTCTTGTTGAATCTTAAGTTGATTAACTTCACTACTTTTTCTCTTCAAGAAGTTGAGATTTCTCTTCCAATTTCATCTCTCTAGAACTTAACAACTCATCTTTTTTATTTAGAAGTTCTGTTTGGCGTTCTAATGAAGATTCTTTTTGAACAATTCTATCTTCTTGTCTTTGAATATCTTGCTTTTTAAATTCTGCTTCTTTATTAGCTATGTTAATTATCTCTTCAGCTTCTTTTTTTAGCAATAGTAGTTTCTTTTTTTCAACTATATATCTAGCTTCTTTTTCTTGCTTCTCCAATAATATGATCAGCATCTTGCTTAGATAATTCTAATTTCTTTTTGAATAGAATTTTTTTCGAAATAATATATCCAAATAAAAGTCCAACAAGTAAAGCTGCAACACTGATTATTCCATAAATCATTTTTGCAACCTCTTTCTATTTTTGAAAAAAATTTTTTTATTATGATATAACAACTATTCGACAATTAAAAATTCGAATAAATTGTCACATACCATAATTACAATTCTACACTACCTATAGTAAAAAGTCAATAGTTCACTTAGGGAAAATCTCAGTTTATAAAAATCTTTTTTTCTTCTATATAATATAGTTTATAAATTTCTTTTTAAATTATAACTTCTATTTATCTATTATTTTTGATTTTATACTTGAATTTTTAGCCGACTTAGTTGTATTATTTTAATATCTACTCAATATAAAGTAGAATTATTTTTTTACTAAACATAAGTTTTTTTAAAAAAAAACTTATTAAAATACTTGCAATTACTTATCCAGTGTGATATTATATTCAAGTATGTAAAAAAATACAAAACTTGATTGAGTGGGAGAACGAAAAAAATCTAAAGACGTTCAAATGACCACATCACGAAAAAAATATAGGAGGTTTTTATCGTGGCTAAAAAAAGTTATAAAAGTTGTTAAATTACAAGTACCAGCAGGTAAAGCTAACCCAGCTCCACCAGTTGGTCCAGCGTTAGGTCAAGCTGGTGTAAACATCATGGGATTCTGTAAAGAATTCAATGCTCGTACACAAGACCAAGCAGGATTAATCATTCCAGTAGTAATCTCAGTATATGAAGACCGTTCATTTACTTTCATTACTAAAACACCACCTGCACCAGTATTACTTAAAAAAGCAGCTAAAATTGAAAAAGCATCTTCTGTTCCTAACCGTGACAAAGTTGCTACAGTTTCAAAAGCTCAAGTTCAAGAAATCGCTGAACTTAAAATGGCTGACTTAAACGCAGCTTCTGTAGAAGCAGCAATGCGTATGATCGAAGGTACTGCAAGAAGTATGGGTATCTTAATAGGAGAATAGGAGGATAATTATAATGGCAAAAAAAGGTAAAAAATATCTTGAAGCAGCTAAATTAGTAGATTCTTCTAGTCTATACTCTGTAGTAGAAGCAATCGAATTAGCTAAAAAAACAAGCACAGTTAATTTTGACGCAACTGTAGAAGTTGCATTCCGTTTAGGAGTTGACACTCGTAAAAACGACCAACAAGTTCGTGGAGCAGTAGTTCTTCCTAAAGGAACTGGTAAAACTGCTAAAGTTTTAGTTTTTGCTAAAGGTGATAAAGCAGCAGAAGCTGAAGCAGCAGGAGCTGACTACGTAGGACAAGGTGAATACATCACTAAAATCCAACAAGGTTGGTTTGATTTTGACGTAATCGTAGCTACTCCAGACATGATGGGAGAAGTTGGTAAAATCGGTCGTGTATTAGGACCTAAAGGATTAATGCCAAACCCTAAAACTGGTACTGTAACTATGGACGTTACTAAAGCTGTTAATGAAATCAAAGCTGGTAAAGTTGAATACCGTGCTGAAAAAGCTGGTGTTGTTCACACTCAATCGGTAAAGTTTCATTCTCAACTGAAGACTTAGTTGAAAACTTCAACGCTGTTCAAGACGCTTTAGCTAAAGCTAAACCAGCTGCTGCTAAAGGAACTTACTTCAAATCTGTAGCTGTAACTACAACTATGGGTCCTGGAGTACGTGTTAACACAGCAGAATTCAAATAAGAAATTATTAATACAAAGAAGATTTGGTTAACCAAGTCTTCTTTTTTTGTTCTTTCCCTACCTCACTATAACATAAATAAAAAAAGCTATGACTAACACTATTTTCTGTACTAAATCACTAGCTTTCTTATATTCTTTTTATTTTTCGTTTTATGCTTGCTTAACCTTACTTGGTTTCATTATAAGTATTTATTAATTCAACTCTAGTTGCATCTTTAGTTCCTTCTTTAATTCCTTCAAAGAACATATTAGCTTCAAATGTATAAATTTTTTTAAGACACTTGTACTTATTAAAAAGGAACAGAATTAAAAGCAAGTTTTTCCTTTATACTTTTTTTATCTACTCGTTTATTTTCTCTATTATGAGCTAATAAAATATTTACGCTAACAAAGTAATATAACAATGTGATTACTATTAATAGTGCTAATTTTTATTAAACTAAATTGCGTATTATCATATTTTTGGACCTATATATCCACTAAAAAGGCACTAAAGAAAATCGAAAGATTCCTACTATAAATTGATAAATAATAATATCATATATAAAGAAGTATATTAGTGTTATTTTTTTGTCTTAATCATTTGGATTACAGCAAAAATTTGATAATGCTATAACTACTATTATTGCATATAGGTATTCAATAGGATTAACTTTACGATAAATATAATCTAATACAAAGAGATATTATTCCCCCAAAGAATAAAGTTATATAAGTTGTATAGTAAATATATCTTACTTTTATCTTTTTAATGAAATCGGTAGATATTCAATAAATTGATGTTCAGGATCATCATATTTTTCTTCCATTTATCACAATAATTATTGAACTAATAACAGCTAAAAATAATATAAGTTTTTATGAAATAATAACTCAAGTACTACAGTGATGGTAATAAAATAATATAGTAAATATAAACTCTTATATAATAAAGGTTTTCGTATAATTTCTATTTGAAATTAAATTCCAAATTGCGCCCAAAGTTTGTATCGTATTTTTTTGTTTAATCATTTGAGTTCTCTCCCTTCATAATAGAAAGCAAAATATTTTTCTATATCTGTAGTGTTAAATCTTTCTTGTAGCTCTACTATATCTTCTTTAGTATTAATTCTTCCATTTTTCTAAAACAATTATATAATCTGCTAAACTCTTTATCACTAAAGGATCTTCAGTTACAAGAATAATCATTTTTATTTTTCATCCATATAATCTCTTAGAAGATTTAATATTTCTTTTTTTGGCTATTAGTCCTACTCCAGAAAAATGGATTATCTAACACTAATATACTAGACTTAGTAAAATATCCTATTGAAAAATAACAATATTTTTTTCTCCCCTTGAGATAATTCATATATTTTACTATGAAGAACAATTTTTTGTTTATTTAGAAAATTCAAAACATTTATCTATATTAAATCTTTCATCTAATTTTAGATATTTTTATATAAAACTTCATTTACCTGTAAAGTGTCTGAAAAACAATGGTTTTATCAGCAACATATGAATATAGTTTCTTAATTTCTACTGCATTTTTGTTGAAAGTTCAAATTATTATAGCTAATTGCATTTTTTATCCGATGAGATTGCTCCTAATAGTGTTTGAAGAAATAGTGTTTTACCACTCCCACTATTACCTGTTATTGCATACACATATCCACCTTCTAACTCCAAATCTATAGGACCCTAGTTGAAATGACTTTTTTTATTAATCTGTAAATTATTCACTTTTTATCATAAATTTTTTTCCTCCAATACTTTTATCAACTATATCCTTAATATCTTCTATAGTAAGTCCATCATTAATAGCATTATCAATTATTACCTTTAGTTCAACTAAATACTCTTCTTTTTTTATAGATAATACAGTAGCTAAATCTATATCATTTACAAAAATATCCCACAGCTCCTTTAGAATATATGAGTTCTTCTTGTAATAATACTTCATATGATTTTTTTACTGTTATTATACCTACTTCTAGCTCTTTTAGATAAGCTTCTAATAGAAGGTAATTGATCATTGCATTTTTAAGCTACCATTAAGAATACTACTCTTTATTTGTGTAGCCACCTGTTGATAAATCGGAACAGATGACATATTAGAAATTTTTTTATATCCATCATACTCCTCCTTATTAATTCTTTTTAAAGATTAATTTGTATAATTCAATTAGATATTAAAAAAACGTTTTTCTTGTATCTACTGTGATTATACGATAGATACAGTTGCTTTTGTCAATATATATTTTTGTAATTTTTTAAATTTTTTTATTAAAAAAATACTTTAAATCCTAAGTTTAAAAGGTAAATATCATTTTTGAAATACTTTTGTTACATGTTATAATTATATTAACTATTATTTTTAGGAGTGTATTTATGATTACTATTATTGTGCCAATTTATAACGAAGAAAAAAACAATACGTGATTTTTGTCTATAATCTGTATTGTTTGCATAATATAAAAGGAACATGAGGTGCTTTTTTTGTTGATGGAGGTTCGACAGATAAGACAAAAAGAAATCCTAGATGAACTTTCTTATTTCGGTTACTCATATCACTTATCGGATAAAAAAAGGTCGTGCAAATCAGATGAATTATGGTGCGAAAAATTGCTAAAGGGGATATTCTATGGTTTGTTCATTGTGATAGTGTACTTCAAAAAGATGTAATAGAAAAAGTACTTGCCTGCCCTACTGAAGTCGGCTGTCTAAAGATTAGATTCTATCCAAGTAGCTTTCCTATGTGGGTAAATTCTCTTGTTTCTAATATGCGTGCAAGTATTACTAACCTGGCCTTTGGGGATCAAGCGATATTTCTATCAAAGAAAGTATTTGAAGAAGTTGGAGGATATAAAGATATGCCTTTTAATGGAAGATTATAAACTCTCTGAAGATTTAAGTGCACTTAGTTATAAAAATTACAGTAATTGACTCCCTCTATCACGACATCTACGAGAAGATATAAAAATCATACTGTAAAAACAATGTGGCAGATGCAGCAATATCAAAAAATGTACCGTCGTGGAGTACCTGTGGAAGAAATAGCAAAAATGTATAAAGATGTAAGATAAGCGATTTTTATACGTTTTTAAATGACATTTTTAAAATCATTTTTTACTAATTTTATGTATTATATAAATAGAACAATTTCATTGATTATTTATGCAAACTAACTTATAATAAAATTATATACAAATTTTTTTAAAGGAGAGAATAAATATGGCAGATTATTTTAAAAAGAAACATTTAATCGAATTTGGTGAAGGGAAATTTGGTGAAGACGCTCCTGATTATTGGAAAAACTTTATGAATTACTACGGTAATGTCATGGCTGAAGGTGAACTAACAACTCGTGAAAAAAAGCTCTTATCGCACTTGCTGTAGCCCATGCTGAAGCTTGTCCTTATTGCATTGATGCTTATACTAGTACTTGTTTAGAAGAAGGATGCGATCAAGATCAAATCGCAGAAGCTATCCACGTTGCAGCAGCAATGAAAGCTGGTATTACCCTTGTACACGGTCTTCAAAGTAAAGAATTATCTGATAAATTAACAAACTAGTATTATTATGACAGAATTAAATATTCCTAAATTTTTTTGACCAAGTTGAGGAAAAAAACAATATTTATTAACTGAAGAATTTCCCGAAGTTATGCAAATTAACGTAGGTAGCTTTATGCAATATTACATGCAGTCACTGTCACGTTGATGGTGGACCTACAAGAAAAAAATAATATGGTTCGAGAAACTTTTTGAACAAATAATTGAAGCATTTAAGGTTGGTAAATATAAAACAATGGATATTACAGGTGGCGCCCCTGAGATGAATCCGAACTTTAGATGGTTTTTTTAAAAAGAAATCTCTCAGCATGCTAAAAACTATAATTGTAAGGACAAATTTAATCATCCTTGATGTTCCAGCTTATAGAGACATACCAGAGCTATATCGTGACTTAAAAAGTTCAAGTAGTGGCATCTCTACCCTACTACAACGAAAAAGGTTGTAGCTAAGCAACGTGGAAAAAGGTGTTTTTTCCTAAGTCAATAGAAGTACTAAGAAGACTAAATGAACTAGGTTATGGTAAAGAAGAAGACCTTATCTTAAACCTAGTCTATAATCCAAATGGAGCATTCTTACCTCCTAAACAAGAAGCACTAGAAAAAAACGTATAAGAAAAAAACTATATGACAATTTTGAAATTGTCTTTAATAACCTATTCGCAATAACAAATAATCCTATAGGTAGATTCTCTGAATTTTTTTATAGAGAAGATTTATATGAAGGATATATGAACAAACTCTATAAAGCATACAATCCTGCAACATTGCCAGGGCTTATGTGTAGAAATATGATTTCTGTTGGACCTGATGGTTCACTATATGATTGTGATTTTAACTACATTGAAAAGCTTAAAATCTCTGGTGAAGTTAACCATGTGAGTCAACTTGTAGATAATCATACAGGTGTACGTAGAATTGTTACTGGTATGCACTGTTATGGTTGTACAGCAGGAGCTGGTTCATCTTGAGGTGGAGAGACTTGCTAGCATAGGTTATGCTAATAATATACGAAAAAGAAGCCATTAACACGGCTTCTTTTTTCATAAACTATTTTTTTTGATTAGTGTATTAATAATATTTCCAGCTATATCACTAATACCACTTCCACTATTCTTAGTAATATTAAACAGCTCACTCGTATCACTACTTAATGAATTATCCTTAGAATATGATTCTAATACTTTATTAATCATCGGTGCCACAAGCGCTGATCCTGCACCTTGATTTAATTGTTCTAATGCTTTTGTTTAATATATCACTGACAAACGATGGAACTTGATTCTCACCAATAATATTATTAATTAATTCTTTAATTTTTATCATCTGCTCCATTACTTCCTGAAGATAAAACATTTTTCTAATATATTTTTTTAACATATTACACCTCTCAAATTTATTTATTCTAGTTTACCATATAAAACATAAATGTACTATATATTTAACTTTTTATAATATGATTTTTTTAGATGGTAAGCATCCAATATCAATTTTAATTGTTCTTTATCAAGGGAATCGTAAAACACCCATTCCATTTTCCCCTTACGGAGTTTCATTAAAATCGTATTAGATTTCCCTTCTTTTTTTGATGAATAGTCAACGTTTAATGGTACAATTTGTTTTGACATTTTGTTTTTCCTCCATTTCTTCTTTTATGTTTTTTTATTATAAAGGAAGTTGTAAATGTCAATATAAAAATGTACAAAAAGTGACAAAATAAAAAAATGTACAATTATTCAAAAACTAACATGATCTTTTTAGTCGATAAGAATTACCTATAATAGGTACTACATGGGCATGATGAAGCAGTCTATCAAGTATAGCTGAAGCCACTTTGTCATCACTAAATAATGTAGCCCATTCAGAAAAATGGAATATTAGATGTGGCTATTATGCTCTTCTTTTCATAACGTCGGTCTATTAGTTGGAATAATAACCGCTCATCACCTTTTTCTAAAGGTAAATAACCAATTTCATCTATAATCAATAATCTATACTTTGAATAGTGTTTTAATCGCTGCTCTAGCCTATTTTTCAGCTAGAGCGGCTTTTTAAGTTTGCTATTAAATCATGACATTTTATAAAAATATGTTGAATACACGGAACTAGCTGCTAATCTTCCAATCGCTGTTGCTAAATGAGTCTTTCCAACACCACTATTACCTATAAATATTAAATTTTTTATTGTTTTTCTATAAAATTTAAACTAGCTAAGTTCCTTATTTCTAATTCATTTTATATCAGAATTGAATGAAAAAAATCAAAAATCATCTAATGATCTATTATAAGGGAAATTAGCTACTTTAATCATAGATTCTTTTTACATTTTGCTTTTTCACATCTACTTCATAATCTGTTAGTTTCAATAGAATATCTATTACCGACATTGTTCTATTTTTGAGTTAGTTCTATTATCTCATCTAGTCTGTGGTTGAATTGCTTTTAAATTAAGATATTCTAAATTCTCTTTTAATCTAGTATAATTAGATCTATTTGTTATCATTGAATCGTTCTCCTATTATCGCTAGATTTCTTTTTAGTTTGTTCTTTTAATCTTTTTCTCATCTATATCATTCCAAGTGTGTTTAACAAATTGCTCATAATGAGCTTCTTTATAATTTAATTTTTTTCACTTAATAAATGACTTACTACCAATTTCATGTTATCATATAGGTATAAATAATTATCTTCTACTTGTAGATTTAGTTTCTTACCTATATATTCAATTGGTACTGAATATTGATTGGACTTGTAAGAAATCATTGCTTGTTTATTTACTTTTTACTTGTAGGGTTGTTATTTTATAGCGATTCCTTATTTTTCTCATGTGGTAATGGTAGTAAGGAATCTTTTTTTCTTTTTGTAAGCTGATTATTGGAATCTCTCTTGTTGTTTGATGCACTTGTAGGTTCCATCTCATCATTATTTTTATTCACCAATTCTACTAATTCTGTATAATCTAACTTACCATTATAAGCATATATTTCATCTAGTAATTTTTACTATATTTTTCTACTTTACCTTTTGTTTGTGGTCTGTATGCTACACATGGTTTTCAATTCAAATCCCATCTCTTTTGCATATTCTTGAAACTTTATATTAATTACTCCAGATGTCTTAACAGTTCGCGCTTTATCCATTGTAGTTTTCATATTATCACATACAATTACTTTTTGGAACTCCTTCAATATGTTCTAAGCATTCAGTTATACATGAAATTAAGACATCTTGACTTCTTGAAAGTGTTACATGAAATATTTTATATCTTGAGTATGATAAAACCATACAAAATACATTTAAAGATAATTTTTCTCCATATTTAGTTATGAATTTCACATCTTCTTTCCAATCTATTTGGGCTTGTTCTCCGAGAATAGTTTCTACTCTGAGTATAGCTTTAGAATTCTTATGGGATTTGTTTTTAAAGTAATCATTGTATTTTGAATTCTTTAATAAATAGGCTCTAAATGCGGAATAGCTGATATTTAATTCTGTTTGATCTACCAAATATTGCCACAGTATTCTTTTTGATTTGAATATTTGTATAGATTCTTCTCCCTAATAATTTATCTAATAGATCAGTGTATTCATCAATTTTTGATGGCTTATTTCTTGTTTGTTTTATTTTTCCTTGGTAATAATGTCTTTTTATTGTACGTCTATCTTTCTTTAAAACTCTAGCTAATTCACTAAAGTTAGGTTTCAAGTTAAACACCTCCATTTGTTTTCGTAGATTTTCTAAATCTGATAGTTGAGTTATTTTTATATTTTTGTTTATTTTTAGGTTTAAGTACATATATTTCTCTCTTTCTTTTTATATGCACTATTATAACCTATTTGTACATTTTTATTTTGTCAAAACTGTACATTCTTATTTTATCATTCTCAAGGAAGTTATGTTCAGAAGATAGATACCTCGTTATTGGACGCTTACTGCCCTTTGGGACTTTCACCCCAGATGTACGACATGCCCGTCGTACCCAAAAAAGCCCTCGAAAAATATCGAGGGCTTTTTACTATACTTAAAGATTTATTATAAACTTTAAATTAGTTTTTGTCGTTTTTACGACGTCTTGCTGCTGCAAGTAATCCACCTAGGATTCCTAATCCTAATCCTGCTAATCCAGTATTAGTCTCAGTTGTACCTGTGTTAGCTAAACGTTTTGTTGGTTCAACTGGTTTTGTTGGTTCAGCTGGTTTTGTATTTTTACGATATACATGGATTGTATTTCCATCTTTATCTTTCTTCGTTTCTTTGTAAATGTACTCTGGAATATCTTTCTTATTCTTCGTTCCTTTGTCTGAAGGGATTGATTTCTTTTTCCTTTTTTCATCTACATAACTTGTTATAACTTGACGATATACATGCGTTGTATTTCCATCTTTATCTTTCTTAGTTTCTTTGTAAATGTATTCTGGAATATCTTTCTTATCCTTCGTTCCTTTGTCTGAAGGGTTGATTTCTTTTCCTTTTTCATCTACATAACTTGTTATAACTTGACGATATACATGCGTTGTATTTCCATCTTTATCTTTTTTTAGTTTCTTTGTAAATGTACTCTAAAAATATCTTTCTTATTCTTCGTTCCTTTGTCTGAAGGGTTGATTTCTTTTCCCTTTTTCATCTACATAACTTGTTATAACTTGACGATATACATGCGTTGTATTTCCATCTTTATCTTTTTAGTTTCTTTGTAAATGTACTCTGGAATATCTTTCTTATTCTTCGTTCCTTTGTCTGAAGGGTTGATTTCTTTTCCTTTTTCATCTACATAACTTGTTATAACTTGACGATATACATGCGTTGTATTTCCATCTTTATCTTTCTTAGTTTCTTTATAAATGTACTCTGGAATATCTTTCTTATTCTTCGTTCCTTTATCTGAAGGATTGATTTCTTTTTCCTTTTTCATCTACATATGATGTTATTTTTCCTTCACTTCAGGAGTTGGTTTTGTTGGTTCCACTGGTTTGTTTGGTTTCACCTGGTTTCGGCTCTGGCTTAGGCTCTGGTTTTGGTTCCGGCTTAGGCTCTGGTTTTGGTTCCAGTTTTTGGTTCCGGTTTAGGCTCTGGCTTAGGCTCTGGTTTTTGGTTCCGGTTTAGGCTCTGGTTTCGGTTCCGGCTTAGGCTCTGGTTTTTGGTTCCGGTTTAGGCTCTGGTTTTGGCTCTGGCTTAGGCTCTGGTTTCGGTTCCGGCTTAGGCTCTGGCTTAGGCTCTGGTTTTGGTTCCGGCTTAGGCTCTGGTTTTTGGTTCCGGCTTAGGCTCTGGTTTTGGTTCAGCTTAGGCTCTGGTTTTGGTTCCGGCTTAGGCTCTGGTTTTTGGTTCCGGCTTAGGCTCTGGTTTTTGGTTCCGGCTTAGGCTCTGGTTTTCGGTTCCGGCTTAGGCTCTGGTTTTCGGTTCCAGCTTAGGCTCTGGTTTTCGGTTCCGGCTTAGGCTCTGGTTTTCGGTTCCGGCTTAGGCTCTGGCTTAGGCTCTGGTTTTGGTTCCAGTTTAGGCTCTGGTTTCAGTTCCGGCTTAGGCTCTGGTTTTGGTTCAGTTTAGGCTCTGGTTTCAGTTCCGGCTTAGGCTCTGGCTTAGGCTCTGGTTTTTGGTTCCAGTTTAGGCTCTGGTTTTCGGTTCCGGCTTAGGCTCTGGCTTAGGCTTAGGCTCTGGTTTTGGTTCCGGTTTAGGCTCTGGTTTCGGTTCCGGCTTAGGCTCTGGTTTTGGTTCCGGCTTAGGCTCTGGTTTCGGTTCCGGCTTAGGCTCTGGATTAGGCTCTGGTTTTAGTTCCAGCTTAGGCTCTGGCTTAGGCTCTGGTTTTTGGTTCCGGCTTAGGCTCTGGTTTCGGTTCCGGCTTAGGCTCTGGTTTTTGGTTCCGGCTTAGGCTCTGGTTTTTGGTTCCGAGTTTTGGCAGTTCCACTTCATATACATAAGTTACATTTTGTGGTGTTTCTGTTACTTTTCCAGTTTCGTTTCCTTCTGTACGTGCTGGTACTAGGTTGTATACTTTTCCACTTGGCGTTGTAATCTTACTTGGTTTCAACGCTTCTGTTGCTGTATTGAAGTCTTTTCCTGTTGGTGCATCTTTTTCTGCATCTTTTGGTGTTTCGTAGCCTTCAATTGTATTACCTTCAGTATCTTTGTAAGTTACTGTTACATTACCTTTAGCTAATTCGTATACATAAGTTACGTTTTGTGGTTCTTCTGTTACTTTTACCATTTTCGTTTCCTTCTGTACGTGTTGGTACTAGGTTGTATACTTTGCCATCTGTCGTTGTAATCTTAGTTGGTTTCAACGCTTCTGTTACAGTAGTGTACTCTTTTCCTGTTGGTGATTGTGATTCCACAGTCTTAGGTGTTTCATAACCTGGAATCTTGTTACCTTCAGTATCTTTATAAGTTACTGTTACATCACCTTTAGCTAATTCATATACATATGTTACGTTTTGTGGTGTTTCTGTTACTTTTTCCAGTTTCGTTTCCTTCTGTACGTGCTGGTACTAGGTTGTATACTTTTCCACTTGGCGTTGTAATCTTACTTGGTTTCAACGCTTCTGTTGCTGTGTTGAAGTCTTTTCCTGTTGGTGCATCTTTTTCTGCGTCCTTAGGTGTTTCGTATCCTTCAATTGTGTTACCTTCAGTATCTTTATAAGTTACTGTTACGTCACCTTTAGCTAATTCATATACATAGGTTACGTTTTGTGGTTCTTCCGTTACTTTACCTTTTTCAGTACCTTCTGTACGTGTTGGTACTAGGTTGTATACTTTTCCACTTGGCGTTGTAATCTTACTTGGTTTCAACGCTTCTGTTGCTGTATTGAAGTCTTTTCCTGTTGGTGCAGCTTTTTCTGCGTCCTTAGGTGTTTCGTAGCCTTCAATTGTATTACCTTCAGTATCTTTGTAAGTTACTGTTACATCACCTTTAGCTAATTCATATACATAAGTCACGTTTTGTGGTTCTTCTGTTACTTTACCTTTTTCGTTTCCTTCTGTACGTGTTGGTACTAGGTTGTATACTTTTCCATCTGTCGTTGTAATCTTAGTTGGTTTCAACGCTTCTGTTACAGTAGTGTACTCTTTTCCTGTTGGTGATTGTGATTCCACAGTCTTAGGTGTTTCATAACCTTGAATCTTGTTACCTTCAGTATCTTTATAAGTTACTGTTACATCACCTTTAGCTAATTCATATACATAAGTTACGTTTTGTGGTTCTTCTGTTACTTTTCCATTTTCGTTTCCTTCTGTACGTGCTGGTACTAGGTTGTATACTTTTCCACTTGGCGTTGTAATCTTACTTGGTTTCAACGCTTCTGTTGCTGTATTGAAGTCTTTTCCTGTTGGTGCAGCTTTTTTTCTGCATCCTTTTAGGTGTTTCGTATCCTTCAATTGTGTTACCTTCAGTATCTTTATAAGTTACTGTTACGTCACCTTTAGCTAATTCATATACATAAGTCACGTTTTGTGGTTCTTCTGTTACTTTTACCTTTTTCGTTTCCTTCTGTACGTGTTGGTACTAGGTTGTATACTTTTTCCATCTGTCGTTGTAATCTTAGTTGGTTTCAACGCTTCTGTTACAGTAGTGTACTCTTTTTCCTGTTGGTGATTGTGATTCCACAGTCTTAGGTGTTTCATAACCTGAATCTTGTTACCTTCAGTATCTTTATAAGTTACTGTTACATCACCTTTAGCTAATTCATATACATAAGTTACGTTTTGTGGTTTCTTCTGTTACTTTTCCAGTTTCGTTTCCTTCTGTACTGTGCTGGTACTAGGTTGTATACTTTTTCCACTTGGCGTTGTAATCTTACTTGGTTTCAACGCGTCTGTTGCTGTATTGAAGTCTTTTTCCTGTTGGTGCATCTTTTTCTGCATCTTTTGGTGTTTCGTAGCCTTCAATCTGTATTACCTTCAGTATCTTTGTAAGTTACTGTTACATTACCTTTAGCTAATTCTGTATACATAAGTTACGTTTTGTGGTTTCTTCTGTTACTTTTGCCA